>Ga0233437_1000843_pt1 | contig 63636 bp, 46 predicted proteins | sample SI_122_August201_FD_182714 | JGI IMG/M metagenome (GOLD analysis project Ga0233437, IMG submission 182714) | Seawater microbial communities from Saanich Inlet, British Columbia, Canada - SI_122_August2016_200_MG | ecosystem: Environmental > Aquatic > Marine > Inlet | place: Canada: British...
ATAGAGCATGAACATGAAATTTTAACTCTCTTAGCGATAAAAGCAGCGAAAACTTAAACGATAGACAATGAACGCTTAACAAAAATATAAACACATGAAAAAATTAATATTTACCATAGCGTTTTTTGCCTCTTTATTAAGCGTTAAAGCAGAGGTGATAAGCGATTCTTTAATTTTAAAAGCTAACAAAGAATATTCAGAAGGTTTGTATAATAATGCAATTGAAAACTATTTAAAACTTGTTGATGAGGGATTTGAATCAGCGAAATTATATTATAACCTCGGAAATGCGTATTTTAAAATTAACGAAATGGCTCCGGCTATTCTTTTTTATGAAAAGGCTAAAAAACTTGACCCTAATGATAGCGATATTGATTTCAATTTGAATATTGCAAGAAACAAAATTCCTGATAAAATTGAAGTTGTACCTGTGTTGTTTTACGTAAAATGGTGGAATTCAATTTATAATTTATTTTCATCAAACACTCTTGCAATAATTTGTTTGGCAACATTTTTCCTTACATTAGCTTTGATTGCAATATTTTTTCTTTCAAATGTTGTTATCTATCGAAAACTTTCCTTTTGGTTTGGAATCCTATTTCTCATCTTTTCAATTACTTCCTTTATCCTTTCATATCAAAAATACAATTCCTTCAGCTCAAAACAACAAGCAATTGTTTTCACACCGACAATTACCATAAAAAGTTCCCCGAATCAAAATAGTGTTGACTTATTTGTTATGCATGAAGGATCAAAAGTTCGAATTATTCAACATCTCGGTGACTGGTACGAAATCAGAATTGCAAACGGTAGCGTTGGATGGTTGAAGGCATCTGATGTCAGGACGATTTAGTATTTTTGATTTGATGATTGACGATTGATGATTGAAAATAATAAAACACAGATGACACGGATTAAACGGATAATCACGGATTTATAAGAATACTATTGATTTAAAGATTCCATCTTTTGTTCTGTCTGAACTAAAACCTGTAAGGTTTATGCAAAAAATAGTTAATCAAAATTTATAGACAAACTCTAATTAAAAATTTCATTATTTTTGTATTATCATAAACAGGACATGTAAATGTTAATTAAATACTATGTAAGATTATGTATAATAAAGATATACGCTGGATACAACGATTTTCAAATTACTGCAAAGCATTAAAACAGTTGGAAAATGCTGTTGAACTATCAAAAAAGAGGCCTCTCTCCGAACTTGAAAAACAAGGTTTTATTCAAGCATTTGAATACACACATGAGCTTGCCTGGAAAACATTAAAAGACTTATTAGAGTATCAAGGCAATAAAGATATCTATGGCTCAAGAGATGCTTCCCGTGAATCCTTTAAGTTAGGATTGATAACTAATGGAGAAAATTGGATGCTTATGATTAACAGCAGAAATCAGACATCTCATACATACAATGAAGATACAGCAGATGAAATTGTGAAAAGCATTGAGAATATTTATTTTAACGAATTTATTTCATTAAAGGAAAAACTGGAGAAATTAAAAACTAAAGAAGTCTAAGAGATGAAATATGGGATAAAAGATGAGACAATAGAAAAGATTAAGATTTTATTTGCTAATTATTATCAAATAGAAACAGTAATACTTTATGGATCAAGGGCAAAAGGCAATTATAAAAACGGATCAGATATAGACCTAACCATAAAAGGAAACATTGACTTATCTGTAATAAACAGAATTAGTGAAGATATTGAGACCTTACTGTTGCCTTATACTTTCGATATATCAATTTATGATCAGATATCTAATCCTGAGTTATTGGATCATATTAAAAGGGTAGGTATTATTTTTTATAAAATAGAAGAAAAAAAATATTGTGATTAAGATAATTTGGCATAATCATAATTTAGAAAAAATTTATACGCAGGAATGACACTAATTGTTAGCTCTTTATATTTAATTTCATCTTCATGATTATAAGTTATTATAAAAGCATTATGACAGTCTAAATATTTTGAAGCTTCAAAAATTCCGGCAATTTCTCTTTTTCTGGTTTCCAAACTACTAATATCATAACTAACTTGTATTAAAAGACTTGGTTTGTCTTTTTTTACTATAACAAAATCGCATTCATGCTTATTACTATAAAAATATATCCCTTTATTGAAATATGTTTTTGTACGCAACCATAAATACACAGAATTTTCAAGTAGCTTGCCATAGTCTTTATTTGTTGTAAAACTCAAAGAAGATATTAACCCATTATCTATCAAATATGTTTTTTTTGTATTGGCAAGTTCTGTTTTAATTATTGAATTGTCATATTTGCCAATGGTTTGTGAAAAATAAATGCTATTGAGATAATCTGCCAATTTGTAAAGGAAATTTTTATCCAGTTTTAAGCCGGCAGAGCGAATTTCATTGTAAATTTTATTTATAGAAACAGGTTTTGTTAAATTTGAAATTAGTCGTAAAACAAAATATTTTAACACAGGAATGTTTGTAATCTGATATCGTTCAATTAGATCCTTATAAATCATTACATGATAATACTCATGAAGAGTTCTTTCGAAAAACAAATAATTATTTATTACGACTTCAGGAAATGAACCTTTACTAAGAAACTCATTAAAAGCATTTATAAGTTTAGCTCTATTTTGTAAATCATAATAGTTAGTATCCAATTTTCTGAAGCTACAAAATTCGCTAAATGATAAAGGAAATACTTCGTATTGCAATGTTCTACCACGTAGTGAGGTGGCAATTTCAGTAGCTAAAAATTTAGAATTTGACCCTGAAATAAAAATGTTATTAATATTTTCGTCATATAGCCTTCTAACATATTGTTCCCACTTATCAAGCATCTGAATCTCATCAAAAAAAACATACACTTCTTTTAAATCAATATCAGGAAATAGCTCGACATAAGATAAGAGAATAAAATCAAACTCCTCTGTCTTTAACATTAATCGCTCGTCATCGAAATTAATAAATAGGATATTTTCCTTGGGAACACCACTATTTAAAATTCTATTAATTGTTTCAAACAGTACATGAGTTTTGCCACTTCTTCGTACGCCACTTACAGATATAATTTTATTTGATTTAATAGGGAGAGTTGTTTCTCTCGGAAAAACTGTAAAAGGAATTCTTTTTTGGAATTCTGTTATTAGTTGCTTTAGCAGTTCTTTCTTGTTTTCCATATAATTTGTATGTTATATTTCTTGAAATAAAAGACAAATATATGATTTATTTCTTGAAAAACAATAAATAAATTTATTTATGTTTGCAATATGATAAATTATTAAATAATATCAGAACCAAAATTATTCATATATTTGTTAAAAAAATTATTAAACATAAAAAAAATGGAAAAATTTAAAACCGGTGATATAGTACAATTAAAAACAGGTGGCCCAAAAATGACCATTCAAAGATTTATTGGTGTTGAACACGAAGTCTCATTTCAAATGGTTGACGATTATATTAAAATGATGAAAGGTTTTAAAGACGGCGATATTATCTGCCAATGGTTTGAAGGCAATGAACTTAAAAACGGAACTTTCTCGAAAGAATCACTAATAAAGATTGAAGATTGAAGAGTGAAGACCGGAGACCGGAGACGGAAGACGGGAGTTGTTAAAAAACTTCGGACTTCTGACTTCCGACTTCCGACTTCCAGCTACCAGCTTCTTCAGTATCTGAGGAAAATTCATTATAATCTAAACAAAAGAACCAAAAATATATTCTTTCCCTGATATTTGTGATCTAAATTATTTACTTTTGTCAATAAAATTAATTAAATGTAAAATACATATTAACAGATGAATAAGATATTTGGTATCCGACATGAGGATAAATATGAAATGGAAAGACGCGTTGCAATTTCTCCAAAACATGTAAACAAAATAATAAATAATCATAATTTAAAGGCTTTAGTTGAATCTTCACCTAAAAGAATTTTTACGGACAATGAGTTTGAGAATGTGGGAGCAGAAATTGTTACTGATCTAAAACCGGCTCCGGTTATTTTTGGTGTGAAAGAAATGCCTATCTCGTTTTTTGAAAAAGAAAAAACATACATCTTCTTTTCACATGTAATTAAAGGGCAGGAATATAATATGCCGATGTTGAAAAAAATGATGGAATTGGAATGTAATTTAATTGATTACGAAAAAATTGAGAACGAAGAAGGAAAGCGGCTTATCTTTTTTGGGAAATATGCCGGCCTTGCCGGAATGATTAATTCGTTGTGGTCGTTAGGATTAAGATTAAAAGAATTCGGATACGAAACTCCTTTCCTGAAACTTAAACAATCACATAAATATAATTCGCTTGAAGAAGCTAAAATTGATATTTCGGATGTTGGTTTTGAAATTGCCGAAAAAGGTTTGCCAGTAGAATTGTGTCCGTTAACGATTGGTATAACAGGTTATGGAAATGTTTCAATAGGTGCTCAGGAAATTGCAAATCTTTTACCGATTAAGGAAATTTCGCCGGCTGAACTTCTTGAATTAAAAGAGAATAATAATCTGCCTAATAATATTTTATATAAAATAATCTTTAAGGAAGAAGATCTTTCTGAACCTATCGAAGATAATTATGATTTCGAATTACAGGATTATTATCAACATCCTGAAAAATACAAAAGTCAGTTTGAAAAATATATCCCTCACCTGACTATTCTAATGAATTGTATGTATTGGGATGACCGTTATCCGAGAATTGTAACAAAACAGTATTTGAAAGAATTATTTGATAATAATAATCCGAAACTAACTGTAATCGGTGATGTTACATGCGATCCTGACGGCTCAATTGAGTGTACTCATAAAGGTACTGAGATTGAAGACCCGATTTTTGTTTACAATCCGCAAACAGATACTTACGAAATGGGAGCAAAAGGTGATGGTTTATTAATAATGCCTGTTGATATTCTTCCGAGTGAATTGCCTCGCGAATCATCAATTTCGTTTGGTGATGCAATGTTAAAATATATAAAAGACATAGTCTCTGCCGATTATGATGTTGATTTCGAATCGCTTAATTTACCTAAACCGATAAAAAAAGCACTTATTCTTCATAAAGGAAAATTAACACCCGATTATGAGTATATTTCTGAATATTTAAAATAATATGAGGCTAATAAAATTCGTTGTATTAGGCTAATTTTAAAATAAAAAAGAATAAAAAATAATTAAGAATAATTTAAAAAATATGAAAAAAGTATTAATTCTTGGAGCAGGAATGGTTGTAAAACCAATAGTTCAATATCTTTTAAAACAAGGATATGCTGTAACTGTTGCAACCCGAACAGAATCGAAGGCAGAGAAAATGATTGACGGACATCCAAACGGAACCGCCTTAAAATGGACTGTTGACGATGAGGATACTTTAGATCAGCTTGTTAAGGATCATGATCTTTCAGTAAGTTTATTGCCTTATGCTTATCATGTTATGGTTGCAAAAAAATGTATCAAGCATAAAAAGAATATGGTAACTACTTCTTATGTAAAACCTGAAATGAAAGCTTTGGATGAGGAAGCAAAGAATGCAGGAATTCTTGTTTTAAATGAAATCGGACTTGATCCGGGAATTGATCACATGTCGGCAATGAGAATTATTGACAATGTTCATAATAAAAATGGTAAGATAAAAGAATTTTATTCTTTCTGTGGGGCTTTGGTAGCTCCTGAGGTTGAGAAAAATCCTTTTGGTTATAAGTTCTCATGGGCTCCAAAAGGAGTTGTTATGGCCGGAAATAATGATGGTAATTATTTACGTCATGGAAAAGTACATTATATTCCAACCGAAGACCTTTTCAAATATCCTATAAAATTAGATTTTCCTGAGATCGGAGAATTAGAAGTCTATCCGAATCGGGATTCTTTGCCTTACACTGAACTTTATGGTGTTCCGGAAACCGAAACTATTTTCCGTGGTACATTTCGCTATGATAAATGGTGTGAAATAATTGATGCTTTCAAAGCCATTGATTTATTATCTTATGATAAATTTGATTTTGATGGAATGACTTATGCCGATTTTATGGCAAAAATGATAGGTGCTGATAATTCAGATGATATCAGGAAAAAAGTAGCTGAAAAATTAAATATTGCAATAGACTCTAATCCGGTTATTGCAATGGAATGGCTTGGTTTGTTCTCAACCGAAGCTATGAACAGAAAAGAAGATTCGGCATTTGAGATCGTTTCCGATATTATGGTTGACAAAATGATGATAGGTGAAGATGAACGTGATATGGTTGTTATGCAACATACTTTCCTCGCAGAATATCCTGATGGAAAGCAAGAAGTAATTAAATCAAGGATGTTGGATTTCGGTACTTTAAAAACCGATACTTCAATTGCCCGAACGGTAGCTTTACCCGCTGCTTGTGCAGTTGAAATGCTACTTGAAGGAAAAATCAATACAACCGGTGTTCATATTCCGGTAATACCTGAGATTTATAATCCAATTCTCGATCATCTTGAAACTATGGATATTAAAATGGTTGAAGAATATGGTTTGCCGGTTAGTGAAAATATTACATAATTATTTAATCCTGGGAAGAGGTATTATCTAATTATTGATGTCATTGCAACATTAGTAAGGCAAAGCCAGGCTGTATATTTGCAGCTAAACAAAATAAAGAAATGAATTTGTTTGTCTTAAGTTGCAATGGCATTTTTTTATTATTTTTAGGCATTTTTCAAAATCAATAAAAAGTAGTTTACACTTTTTCTCTGTGTAGCTTTGTGTTTTCTTTGTGTAACTCTGTGTAATAGCTATACCACAAAGTTACACAAAGTTTTCACAAAGATTCACAAAGTGTAAACCGAGAAATGAAAAATGTCTATTTTTACATGATTTTTCTGGTAAAATAATTAAATGGTAACAATATAACAATAAAAATCATGACATACTTAATAATTCTCGTTGTAATAGGCATCATTGTTTATTATGCAATGAACTTAAATAAAAAACAAAAGCAGCATCCTTACGAAGAAACAAACAATTTTAAAGAGCCTAATGCTACTCAATCCCAACCAAAGAAATCTTATGGAAAATGGATAGGAGGGGGGCTTGGCTGGGCTTTTGGTGGGCCTATCGGTGCGATCATGGGTTTCGCTTTCGGTTCGATGTACGATGGAATGCAAACAGGAAAATACGAGTATAAACCTACGCAATCAGGTGATTTCAGTGTTAGTTTATTAATTCTTTCGGCTGCAATAATGAAAGCAGACGGACGTATTATGCGTTCGGAATTAGAATATGTAAAACAATTTTTTATCCGTCAGTTCGGTGCTTACGAAGCTCAACAAAAAATTATATTATTAAAAGAAATTCTGAAACAAGAAATTAACATTCAGGAAGTCAGCTTGCAAATCAAGCAATATATGGATTATTCTGCAAGGTTGCAACTTCTTCATTTTTTGTTTGGAATTTCCTTATCAGATGGAGAGCTTCATTCTTTGGAAATTGAAATGATTGACTCAATCAGTTCATATCTTGGTTTAAACCATAATGATTACATTTCCATTAAAGCAATGTTTGTAAAAGACATTGATAGTGCCTACAAAATTCTTGAAGTTTCACCTGAATCAAGCGATGATGAAATCAAAAAAGCTTATCATAAAATGGCAGTAAAATATCATCCCGATAAAGTTGCTCATCTTGGCGAAGACATTAAAACCGCAGCAAAAGAAAAATTCCAGAAGCTAAATGCTGCTTATGAAGAAATTAAAAAACAAAGAGGAGTAAAATAAAATATTCTAATCCAACTTAAATTCTTCTTTCCAGTTAGAATCGTGGGCAAGTTCTTGTTGTTGTGTTTTATCGAATAAATAATTGCCAATCACAAGATAATCCATTTCGGTTCGCATAAAACAACGGAAGCCATCATCGGGAGTACAAACAATGGGTTCACCCCTTACGTTAAAACTGGTATTTACAATCACACCATAACCTGTTAGATTTTTAAACTCATTGATCACTTTCCAGTATCTTGGATTTGTTTCTTTTTTAACACTTTGAATTCGTGCTGAAAAGTCAATGTGTGTAATTGCAGGTACATCTGAACGTACATGATATAAACGATCATATAATTCTAAATTATTATAACCTTCAGGAGTAGGATTACATCTATCCTCTTTTACAGGGATCACTAATAACATGTACGGTGAAGGCTTGTCCAAGACAAAATATTTCTGAATATCTTCCTCAAGAACAGTTGGGGCAAAAGGTCTGAAGCCTTCCCGATATTTAATTTTCAGGTTCATTTTTTTCTGCATTTCAGGGCTTCGGGCATCGCCCAAAATGCTACGATTTCCGAGAGCACGCGGGCCATATTCCATCCTTCCCTGAAACCATCCGATTACTTTTCCTTCGTCGATATGTTTTGCAACAACTTTTGTAAGTTCATCGAAATTTTCAAAATACTGATATTTTGCATTATATTTTCTAATTACTTTTTTTATGTCACCATTACCGAATTCAGGGCCGAGATATGCTCCTTTCATTGAATCTGTTGAAGGATCGACTTTGCGTTCATGTCCTTTCCAGATATACCAGCCTGCATAAGCAGCACCAAGCGCTCCACCTGCATCTCCGGCAGCAGGTTGAATCCAGATATCTTCAAAAATACCGCTTGCTAATAATTTTCCGTTTGCAACACTATTTAATGCAACCCCACCGGCCATTACAAGGTTTTTGCTACCGGTTAATTCTTTTGCGGTTTTGGCAAGCTTTATTACAACATCCTCTGTGATTTGCTGAATTGCCAAAGCCATATTCATGTAATCTTGAGTTAATTTTGATTCTTCCGATCTCGGTGGAATGCCAAATAATTCTGTCCACTTTTTATCGTTCGACATTTTCAAACCGGTTGCAAAATTGAAATACTTCATATTCAAAAGTATTGAACCGTCTTCGCGAATATCAACAAGCTTACTCAGTATTTTTTCTTTAAATTCTTTTAATTGTTCAGAATCGGGATTTCCGTAAGGAGCTAAACCCATTAGTTTATACTCGCCGCTATTTACTTTAAAGCCTGTGTAATAAGTAAAAGCAGAATACAATAATCCTATTGAATGGGGGAAGTCGAGTTCTTTTTTGATCTCAATTTGATTTCCCTTTCCATGACAAATTGTCGAGGTAGCCCATTCGCCAACGCCATCAATTGTTAGGATAGCCGCATCTTCAAAAGGTGAAGGATAAAATGCACTGGCAGCATGCGATAGATGATGTTCGGGGAACAATATCTGCACATTTCCTTTGCCGAGCTTTTGCAATTCTTCCCTCAACATTTTTTTCATAAAAAGTTTTTCCTTTATCCAAACCGGAATAGCCGAAAGAAAACTTCTTAAACCTTTTGGTGCAAAAGCATGATAGGTTTCAAGCAGTCGCTCGAATTTTATTAAAGGCTTATCATAAAATGCTATTGCCAGCAAATCACCATATTCAATCCCTGATTCTTCAAGAACATATCTTGCTGCATTTATAGGAAATGAATAATCATGTTTTTTTCTTGTAAAACGCTCTTCGTGAGCTGCTGCAATTATTTCTCCATCAACAATAATTGCTGCCGCACTATCGTGATAATAAGCTGATATTCCTAGTATTGCTTCTGGCATAACCGGTATTTTAAAATGTTTCTATTTTTTTATTAAAAATGCGTGAATGCGTGAATGATTGAATGCTAAAATGTGAAATGCTTAAATGATTCATGCATTCTCTCATTTAATCATTATAGCATTAAAACAAAGTATAAATAAATGGTGCAATGGCTGAACCGCTTGTTAACACAATTAAAACTCCGAATATTAACAATACTATTATCAATGGCAACAGCCAGAATTTTTTACGCACTTTCAAAAATGCCCATAAATCTCTTAAAAATTCCATGTGAAATATTTTTTAAAATGGTTTTTCCAAATCGGCAGCTACGTAAGTCTGGTTACGTGTTTTCATGACCGATTCACTACTTTTTTTAAATTTCTTTAATAATAAGGAGTCTTTCCCCAACATTCGCCTTAATAAAGCAACCGGTAAAACGATAATAAAAAAAACAATCGAAAGCAGTATCTTTGAAACAATTGTACCCAATAGATTTGATAATCCGAACCATAAAATGGCAAATGGATAATAAAACATTGGGAATATCATATTCATCAATAATACGGGTATTGCTATTTTGTAAAATAAATCATTGTTTGTAAAAAAACCGATTATCATAAGGATTAACATAATAGCCATTCCACTATCTTTTGCCTGTTCCTTTGTGATTGATGTTGAAAAAAATCTTGAAGACCTGTTTGTCATATTTTTATTAAATTAAAATAAATACAAATTTACTCTATTTTTTTTGCGAAAATAGAAAAATTTATATTACAAGTAATTGGAATACTAAAAAAGTAGCGGAGTGGTGGAATTATGGAGTAATGGAGTGATGGAGTGATGGGATGATGGAGTAATGGAGTAATGGAGTAATGGGGTGTAGGAGGGATGAAGTGATAAAGAAGTGGAAGATGGAAATAAACTTAACAGGTTTAAAAAAGAAATTTTCAATATTCGATTTTTTTTATCTGCGTTTATCTGCGAAAATCTGTGTCAAATTTTAATAAATTCAAATCAACAAATTAATCATGAAATATCCATGATAAACCAAATTTTATTTCTGCATCACGCATCGGATAATGTGGAACCATGAAGTAAGAATAGCCCGAGAAATGAGTATTAAAATGCCTGTATTTTAAGAAAAATCTTGTCCGCTGAATTTTAACATTAAGAAATATGTCAGTATAAAAATAATTACCCGTTTTTATTTCATTTTGCAAATAAAAACTTCGTGTTGCCGGCATATATGCATCGGCATAGTATTCGGTATTATAAAAAACATCGATCCCGGGTTGAATGTAAGCAGCTCCCTTAAACAACTTTAAATTATATGATAAGGTAGTATTGAAGATAAATTTCGGAAGTCGTAAGACATTTTCATTTGAAACATTTTGATACACTAAGGAATTTTTTATATTAAAATTACCAAAGAGAAAGGATTTATTTAAATAGGCTTTCAAAACATTAAATGATTTCTCGTATTGAGCAGGCCTTGCAATAGTATCAAGGAAAACATAATTTTTCAGATTATTGAAAACTATACCCGCTGACAAATTCTTTTTTTGAAAAGAAGCCTCAAAAGATCCAAAACCATGTTTTTTAAAATTATTATCCCACCTGAAATGATTAGAATAATAATGATCATAAAACCATCCGGGTTCTTTCAAAACATAATTCGTTGCAAATGACAAAGTACCGACTTGTTTTTTTTCTTGCCAAAATATTTTATCAAGTTTAGTTTTCCATGAAAAATCTCCATCGTTATAACCTCCAATTGCATAATTCATGCCCGTACTTAGTTTGAATCTTTTAAATACAAGTAATGAAATATTACCAAATGAAATTATTTGATTGTAATTTTTTTGCTCGTTCTCCGACCATAGATTTATATTTACATGCCTTAAACCGAAATAAATATTAAAAGGCTTATAAATACTAAGATTCCTCAAATTTTCATTCGACCAAATTATTTGATTTTCAAGTTTAGAGATCGCTACCGAATCATAAGTAGAAGTCGAATCAAGCACTATGTCATAGTTTTGATAAAAGTCGTTTAATGGTGAACCTTCGGTATATAGAATTGATTTTTTTTTATATCTGAATGTATAAGATAATTTTCCAAATGAAAACAGATTTCTTTTTCTTGCTTTTTTAATTGAATCATTGAGATTTAATAAATTTTTGGATAAATAATAATACTGATAAATAATAATTTCCGATTGTTTTATTTGATTTTCAGCGTCTTCTAAATTAACTTTTACTAATCTCCTATCGGGTTCAGTATTATTTTCAAAAGTAGTATCGTATTTTATTCCACCATTTTCTTCAACATTTATTTTATTATGAATATAATTAACTATGGCGCCATATCTTTCATTCTTCGATTGAAATCTTGTATTAAAATCAAAACTTTTATCATCAGAGCTTTGACGAGTGTATAATCCCGGAGAATGTATAAACCTGAAAAATAAACCTACATTGAAATATTTTGCCAGGTTTTGGCTGTGAATTCCGAAAAAATTTTGTTCCTTTCTTTTACCCATTTCATAAAATAATTCGGTATAAGGATCATATAATTTATAATATTTGACTTTATTATTAGTCAATAAATAATTATCGAAAGCATCATTTCCGAAATTAAAACCAAGATCATTATTAATTTTGAAAACAATGTTTTCTGAAGCCAAACCGATATTTCCGAGGCTGGAAACAAAATTATCATCAATTTCAATTCGATCTCTTTTTTGAAAATCAATCAAAGAAGTGTCGATATGGTGTAAGGCCGTAAAAGCAGAAGTGTCAAATTTGGAATAAAAATAATAAACAGCCGAAGAATCAATTTGAACATCAATTGAATCATTATTATCGGCAACTACATTAAAACCGGATAAGAAAGCAATGAGAAACAATAATAGAGTTATTACTTTTTTTGACATAGATATACTTTCGATTTCATAAAACGAAGATATAAATAAAAAAGTTTATCAAAGGCGAATAATTATTTTTAGACACGAATTAAATTAGTGAAATTAGAGCCTGTCCATAAAGTCGGTGTTTAGTTCAGAATGTTCGTTTTCGAGGCTTGTGAAGTAAAAAGAATGAGACGTTTACTTTTGTAGATAAGCATTCTTTTGACGAGCATAATGAAGAAAACGGACATTCTGGACAAACACTAATTTGTGTCAAAAACATTTCAATTTTATTCCGGAGGTGAATAGATATTACTTTCATTTCTATGTCCGGGCTCATCTTTAAACCAGTCAAAATCAACTTGTCCGCTACTTTCTGCCCAACTACCAAATTTGAGATGAGCGTTAAGAACTTCAACTTTCTCAATAGGATATTTGAATTCTTCAATTACTTTAATAGCCCATGGTAAATTATTATCGGTTTTATAATATCTTCCTGTTGCCGGATCAGAATTGTCACGGAAAGTACCGAATAATGATGCATCAACTAAATCGGTAGGTGGATGGTCGGGTAAATGAATTTCATGACTCCTAACTTGATCTACTATCATAAATGGATTATAAGGAGGTATTCCAATGTCTTCAAGTTCTGTAGGTTCAGATAATACTATGTGAATATTAGTAGTGTCGGGAGTTTGGAATGGATAATCGGGATTGGTATTAACTCCAATTCCACCAGGATGAGGCATTAAGTAATAAGTATCATCAAAAACTATAATTACGGCAGTTGATTGATTGTTTTCCAGTCCTTTGGAATCAAGAGAGACCCAATCTTCCTGTATTTTATACCCGCTTACACTGGTTATTTTTTCCTGGTTTATTCCTAAATCTATACCAAAACCATTATGCAAACTGGCCCCAAATGCTTTTAAAATAAATTCTCCAAAAATCTCAACCACAAGATTGTTGGCGTTAGTAATTTGATTAAAATTATAGTCAATTACCATATCATTAAAATCATAATCACCTGTTGAAGGCCACATATCTTCAAAGGCAATTGTTCCATAAGTTCCTTGAGTAAAAAAGAAATTATTAAATGCCCGACTGGCATCATTAGGGTAGTCATCCATTTCGTCAGTTACTCCGTCACCATCGCTATCAGTTCCGGTATAGTCGATCATTGGAAGGTTTGACAGGTCAACTGCTTGCACAGGATCAGCTGTAACATAAAAAACCGCATCGTTAAAATCGTGATCACACCATCCATTTTCTCTTTTAAGGTCTTCAATACCAAGCAAAATAAGATTTCTTCCCAAGTCATTTAACAAGACAGTATGTTGTCGCAATGAAGCCGTACTTTCTGGATTAAGATTTGGATCGGAGAAGAATTTATTATTACCAGTTGTAACTTGTCCACCTTGCCAACCGTTGGCAAATAAAACCCATCCGATAGTTGTATTTGAGGGAAATTCTCCAATATGAACTTTATTCCCTGAAATCAATCCACCACCACTTCCCTGATAAGAAATATTGGGAAAAATTATCGTAATGGTTTCAATATCATCAACGGAGGCTGGAGTATTACCCGTTTCAAAAGTATAAAAACCGAGAACATTTTTATAACCTGCACCCTCATGTACAAAAGTTACATAAACATCGCATGGTTCGAGTAATGAAATGTTATGTTGAAGACCTTCTTCAAAATATTGAGGATGACCATCAGGTAATTCCACTTGTTCAGGAAGCGTATTATTTATATCGGCAAGGAATTCAGCGTCTATAACATCATTTTCCGGTTCAAGATATAAAGGCACACCTATGTTATTGTAATCTCCAAGATATGCAAATTCAAAATTAATATCTTTTACTGCAACTGTTGATTTAAAGCCTGATTTTATTTTTGATCCGCCAAAGGTATAGGTGATTCCTTCGTTAGTAACAGGGACTATTATCATATTTGGTAAACCGATATAGTTGGTGGCAACAACTAATTTAGTGAAATATGCAGGGATCTCATAATCCAGAAAAAATTGACCGTTATCATCAGTAGCCCCACTGAGAATAAACAAACCACCTTCAACCGGATCGTCAGTATATAGATCAAATTTTACATTGGGTAAGGGATTGTCATAATTATCCAAAGCAAATATCTTTACTGATACATCCTGTCCGGTTTTATAATTAAAGTTATCTGCAATTATTAGATCTTCCATTAACAGAGTTGTGTTATTATTCCCATTATCATCACTTTTTTTACATGAATAATAAGTAGTTGCAATAATTAATATTACCAATACTTTTACAACGGTTTTGATTTGAATTTTTTTCATAATGCTATTTTCTTATGTTTGTTTATAATTTTCATATTTAGTATTTTCAATTATTATGCCAAGTGTTTTATTGTTTAATTATCAGTGATTTAAATTCAACAATCACTAAAATTCTTTATTCATTTTCTCAAAATAAGAAAAATATTTCCAAATTTTTTATAAAGATATAAAATATTTTGGAATGATTGAATGATAGAATGCGACAATGATTGAATGATAGAATGCGTCAATCATTACCGCATTCACTCATTTCAGCATTAAATCATTCACACATTTAATCATTTTAGCATTCAATTATTTAAGCATTCAATCATTAATATTTGCAGTCATTTTGTCAGTTAATTTTTATTGGCATAAGCTTTGATAATTTGCTTAAAAATTTAAAATATTTTAAAAGATGCAAAAAGGAAAGATTAATGTACAAACGGAAAACATTTTTCCGATAATAAAAAAGTTTTTATACTCTGATCACGATATTTTTTTAAGAGAAATTATCTCGAATGCTGTTGATGCTACCCAGAAACTGAAAACTTTAGCCTCGCTGGGAAAGTTTACAGGCGATCTTGGCGATTTAACCATACATATTAGCGTTGATAAAAAGAAAAAAACTATTACCGTTAAGGATAGAGGATTAGGTATGACAGCCGAAGAAGTGAATAAATACATCAATGAAATTGCTTTTTCGAGTGCAGAAGATTTTGTTAAAAAGTTTAAAACCAAGACTGAAGCTGACCGTAATGCAATCATCGGCCAATTTGGTTTGGGATTTTATTCAGCATTCATGGTTTCGGATGAAGTTGAAATTTTGACAAAAACATATAAAAAAGGTGGTTCTACAAAAGCCGTAAAATGGGCTTGTGATGGAAACATAGATTATACTTTATCTGAAATTGACAAAACCGACAGAGGGACAGAAATTATCCTACATATTGATAGTGATTCAAAAGAGTTTCTCGAAGAACATAAGATTCTTGAGTTATTGAAGAAATACAGTAAATTCTTGCCCGTACCAATTCAATTTGGAATGGAAAAAGTTTGGGAAAAAGTTGAAGGCGAAAAAGATAAAGACGGCAACGATAAGCAAATTGAAGTTGAAAAACCGAGAATTATTAACAATCCCAATCCTCTATGGAAAAAGAAACCTGCCGATTGTACAGATGAAGAATATAAAAATTTCTATAAAGAATTATATCCTTTCTCTTTCGATGAGCCACTTTTCCATATTCATCTGAATGTTGATTATCCTTTTAACTTAACAGGAATCTTATATTTTCCGAAAGTGAAAAAGAATCTTGAAATTCAAAAAGATAAAATTCAACTATATTGCAATCAGGTTTTTGTAACCGACCATGTTGAAGGCATTATGCCTGATTTTTTAACATTGCTTCACGGCGTGATAGATTCACCTGATATTCCTTTGAATGTTTCACGTTCATTTCTTCAAAGCGATTCGAACGTAAAAAAAATCTCAAAATATATTACACGTAAAGTTGCCGATAAATTAGAAGAATTGTTTAAAAACGATCGTAAAGCTTTCGAGCAAAAATGGGACGATATTAAAGTTTTCATTGAATACGGAATGATCTCGGATGAAAAATTCTACGAAAGAGCCGAAAAATTCTGTTTATTGAAAAATATCGAAGGTAAATATTTTACCCTAAAAGAATACAAAGATCATATCGAAAAGACTCAAAAAGATAAAGACAAAAAATTGGTTTATCTTTATACTAATGACATTGATAACCAACATAGTTATATCGATGCTGCAAAAGAAAGAGGCTACGATATTTTAATAATGGACGGTGTTTTGGACAATCATTTTATTAATTCTTATGAACAAAAAGCTTCTGATTCCACTTTCAAACGTGTTGACTCTGATACAATTGATAAATTAATTAATAAAGAGGATAATCAGATTTCAAAACTTGATGAAAAACAAAAGGAAGAAGTAAAAGGTGTAATAGAAAAAAATATTAACAAAGAAAAATTCACCGTTGTTTTTGAAAATTTGAGTGAGAGTGACCTTCCGTTTATGATAGTTCAACCCGAATTTATGCGTCGAATGAAAGATATGGAGGCTCTTGGAGGAGGAGGTATGGCTTTTATGGGAAATATGCCTGAACAATATAATTTGGTCGTAAATTCAAATAATCCGATAATTACCAAAATTCTTGATGATAAAGATACCGAAAATCAAAACAATATTGTAAAACAAATTTACGATTTAGCTTTGTTATCACAAAATCTGTTAAAAGGCCAGGGAATGACCGATTTTATTAAACGAAGTGTTGATATTATAAAGTAGTGTTTAATGGCAAAAGAAGTGATGGAGAGATGGAGTATTGGAGTGATGGAGTAATGGAGAGTAACCAAACCCGAAACTCGAAACCTGAAACCTGTATCTTGAAATAAAATAAAAAGAGGTGTGAGATTTTGCACCTCTTTTTTGCTTTTAATATTTTTGGAAAAGCACAATAAGAAATAATAATTATCGTAATTAAAATACGGTAAATAAAAAACAAACATTATGAAAAAGAAATGGATAGTTATTGCTGTTATTGTAATTGTAATTATTGTTATATACAGCTCTTTTAAAGGTTCTTACAATAATATGGTTAATTATAATGAAAGTGTTGAAAACCAATGGGCTCAAGTTGAAAATGTTTATCAAAGGCGTGCCGACCTTATCCCAAACCTGGTGAATACTGTTAAAGGATATGCTGCACATGAAAAGCAAACCCTTACTGAAGTGATAAGTGCCCGTGCAAAGGCAACTTCCGTAAATATTGATCCATCCAATATGACGATGGCTTCAATGCAGCAATTTCAACAGGCACAAGCTGGTTTAAGTTCTGCTCTTTCAAAATTAATGGTGGTTGTTGAAAAATACCCCGACCTGAAAGCAAATCAAAATTTCCTGGAATTGCAGGCACAACTTGAAGGGACAGAAAACAGGATCGCCAACGAGCGCCGGAAATTTAATGATGCAACAAAGATTTATAATGTTTTTATTAAGAAATTTCCGGAAAATATATATGCAAGTATTTTTAGTTTTGAGGAGAAACCATATTTTAAAGCTCAGGAAGGCAGTGAGAAAGCTCCAGTAGTTGAATTTTAAAATTGGAAATTCGAAATTCAGGAGAATACCCAATTTCTATTTTCCATATACGGATTTGGTAAAATGTAATCACCTAAAAATGCAACAACTACAAACATAAATATATGCAACATTAAATTGAAAAATAATGGCAAAAACAGCAAAAAGTTTTTTTACAAAACAACAAAAAGAAGATATAAAACAGGCAATTTTAAATGCCGAACTTGATACATCCGGTGAAATCAGAGTGCATATTGAAAACAATTGCAATGGCGATGTTAAGGACCGGGCAGCCTATATTTTTAAAGAACTAAAGATTCACAAAACCGAACTACGAAACGGGGTATTGTTTTATCTCGCTATTAACAATAGGAAATTTGCAATACTTGGTGATCAGGGAATTAACTCAGTTGTTCCTGAAAATTTTTGGGATAAAATAAAAAATTCCATGATAAATCATTTCCGTGAAAATGAATTCACCGAAGGCCTGGTCGAAGGAATTAATTGCACCGGAACGCAATTGAAAAAGCATTTCCCCTATCAAACCGATGATATAAATGAACTTTCCGATGAAATTTCATTTGGGAAAAATTAAATTATGAAAATAGAATGAAAAAGACAATTAAAATCTGGGTAAGTATTTTGTTATTAAGCATGTTTAGTGCTTCAATACTAAGCGCCCAAAATATTATTGAGCGTCCGGATCCACCACGTCTTGTAAACGATTTTACGGGAACCCTTTCTAAAGCTCAGGTTAATAATTTAGAACGAAAACTTGTTGGTTTTAGCAATTCCACCTCAAATCAAATAGTTGTGGTTTTTGTTAACTCATTCGAGGGTTATGATAAAGCCGAATATGCTTCTCTTTTGGGCCATCAATGGAAAGTAGGACAGAAAAAATTCGATAATGGTATTGTTATTCTAATTAAACCGAAAAGAGGACGATTTAAAGGAGAGGCTTTTATTGCTACAGGTTACGGGCTTGAGGGTGCAATTCCCGATGCCATTACAAAAAGAATTGTCGTGAATGAAATGATACCTGAATTTAAAACCGGAAATTATTATGCTGGAATTGATAGAGCGGCTAATGTTTTAATGGGTTTGGCAAAAGGTGAATATTCATCATCCGAATATAAAAAAAGAACAGAACAAGTTCCTTATGCCGGAATGGTTCCAATAATTATTTTCGCTATTATTTTTCTTTTAATGCGGGTAGGACGAGCCAGGTCTCATTCCGTTGGGCATGGAGTTCCTTTTTGGACAGCACTTTTGTTAGCCGGAAGCATGGGTGGCCATCGCGGTCATTCAGGTAGTTGGAATAGTTTTTCGTCAGGCTCCGGAAGCTTTGGCGGTGGAGGTAGTTTTGGCGGTTTTGGTGGCGGCGGCTTCGGTGGCGGCGGTGCAGGTGGCAGTTGGTAGAATCACTCCCTAACCTCAGATTTATTCTAAAATCAAAAATCGTTACTCCGAAAGCTTACGGGGGTGTTCGATATTCAAAAAAGAAACTTATTGCGAGATTAATAGAATCAATTGAAGTTAAAGAGAATAAAGAATTTGATTTGTATAGTTTGTATGGAGCATGGGAGGATTCAAGGGATTCGGACGAAATAATTAAAGAGATTAGAGATTCAAAAATTCGAAAGGATTTCAAATATTAAGATTGAAAACTGGATTGATAGAAACAAATAACCACTTTTGCTAATTCAAGCAAAAAGTTTCAGGTATTCCATAAGCCATCATTCCAATATTCCACTGTTCCATTAGTCCAAACTTTACCATTTTAAACATTTCATCAAACGTAAATTTTACCAATGCTGCTGAAATTGCTAAGCTTTGAATTTAGATAACGAAGTAAAACTCTTTTAGTTAATTCGAGAAAATATAATAAAAAATTATAAATAATTTCAATTGTAATTTTCAAAATATTATTCTATTTTTGCAGCCTTAAATTTTTGAGTAAATAATAATAAACTTAAACACATGCAGAACAAAGGTGCAATAAAATTTTTTGCTATCGCATTTGCTATAGTTTGTCTTTTTCAACTATCATTTACATATTTTACTTTCAGAGTTGAAAAAAGAGCAGAAACTTATGCGACAGATCAAATTACCACAGATTTAGCCAAAACGCTTGCTGATGGTAACGAATTACTTGAAGGATACTATTTTGATTCTATTGCGAAATCACGTGAGAATTACTATTTAGATTCAATGGCGAATAAAGTTGTTTACAATATTCTTGTAAGAGAATATACTTACAAAGATTGTAAAGAACGTGAGATCAACCTGGGCCTCGACCTTAAAGGTGGAATGAACGTAACCCTTGAAGTAAAAGTTGGCGACATTATAAAAGCATTAGCCGGTAGAAATAAAGATAATCCAATTTTTGTTGATGCTCTAAAACTAACATATCAAAAACAAAAAGATAGTCAGGAAGATTTTGTAACACTTTTTGGAGAGGCATTTACTGAAGTTGATCCTAATGCAAAATTAGCTTCTGTTTTCAATACGGTTGAGTTAAAAGATAGAGTTAGTTTTAATTCTACTAACGAAGAAGTAATGCAGGTTATTCGTAATGAAACCGATGGAGCTATCGACCGTGCATTTAATATTTTAAATACACGTATTAACCGTTTTGGTGTATCTCAGCCGAATATTCAAAGAATAGGGACTTCGGGAAGAATTCTTATTGAACTTCCGGGTATTAAAGATCCGACCCGTGTAAGAAAACTTTTACAGGGAACCGCAAAACTTGAGTTTTGGGAAACTTATGAATACCCCGAGCTTTATCAATATTTTGCTGACGCCAACAAACAATTACGTGGGATTGAAGTAACTGAAGATATCGAAGAAGAAATTCCTGATAAGGAGGCAAAAGAAGCAAAAACAGAAGCTACTGAAATAAAAGAGGAATTAGTTGAAGAAAGCGATACAACAGCAGGTTCGACATTATTGGATCAACTTGAAAGCGATACAACCGATTTGTCAGCTCAAGACCAATCATTTGAAGAATATGCAAAAAGCAATCCGCTAAATGCTTATTTAACTCCTGCTTTCTATCAAAACGAACAAGGACAATACTATCCGTCAAAAAGTGCAACAGTTGGTTATGCTGCCATTAAAGATACTGCAAGAGTAAATGCTCTTTTAAGGAAGACAAAAGATGTTTTCCCAAGGAATTTGAAATTGTTATGGACAATAAAACCGCGTCAGGAAGGAACAGAAATTCTCGAACTTATTGCCTTAAAAGTAACTTCAAGAGATGGAACTGCTTCTCTTGGTGGCGATGTAGTTGTTGATGCTCGTCAGGATTATAGCCAAACCGGCCAGGTTGAAGTTACAATGCAAATGAATTCCGATGGTGCCAAAGCGTGGAAACGATTGACAGGCGATAATATTGGAAATCAAATTGCTATTGTTCTTGATGATTATGTTTATTCGGCACCAAATGTTAACAGCGAAATTCCAAACGGGCGTTCATCGATAACCGGAGGTTTTGACCTTGAAGAAGCAAAAGACCTTGCAAATATTCTAAAAGCCGGTAAATTACCTGCTCCCGCAAGAATTGTTGAAGAAGCTGTTGTTGGCCCTTCATTAGGCCACGAAGCCGTAAACGCCGGTTTATGGTCATTTGTTCTCGCTTTTATCCTGGTACTTTTGTATATGGTATTCTATTATAATAGAAGTGGGTGGATTGCCGACCTTGCGTTGATAACCAACATATTCTTTTTATTCGGGGTTTTAGCATCATTCCAGGCAGTGCTTACATTACCGGGTATTGCAGGTATAGTTTTAACTCTCGGTATGGCCGTGGATGCTAACGTAATTATTTACGAACGTATAAAAGAAGAGATCAGAGCCGGTAAAGGAATGCGATTGGCTATTGACGATGGATATAAAAATGCTTATTCAGCCATTATTGATGGTAACGTTACGACATTATTAACAGGTATCGTACTTTTTGTTTTTGGTTCAGGGCCGGTTCAGGGTTTTGCAACAACATTAATTATAGGTATCTGTTCATCTTTATTCTCCTCCATTTTTATTTCTCGTTTGATTTTTACCTGGTTGTTATCAAAAAATAAGAAGATTAATTTTTCTAACAATAGAACTAAAAATATTCTGGCAAATACAAATTTCGACTTCTTAAGCATGAGAAAAGGAGCATATATTTTCTCAACCATAATTATTATTATCGGTATTGCTTCTCTATCAATAAGAGGATTAAATATGGGAGTAGATTTTTCTGGAGGACGTACTTATGTAATCAGGTTTGATCAGGATGTAAATACAACCGATATAAGAAAGGTATTAAAAACTGAATTTGAAGATGCCGCTCCTGAAGTTAAAACTTTTGGCCCTTCGAAACAAATAAAGATCACTACAAAATATTTAATTGAATCGAATGAACCGGAAGTTGACTCAATCATTCAAACAAAATTGTTTTCAGGTTTAAAAGACTTTTATTCTAATAAAAATATTAAATATAAAGATTTTATTTCAGATACTGATAATGATGAAAAACTGATAGGAATTTTGAGTTCTCAAAAGGTTGGGCCAACAGTTGCCGATGACATTAGGAATAAAGCTTTTCTGGCAATAATCTTTGCTTTGATAGTAATATTTGCTTATGTTGCCATAAGGTTTAGAAAATGGCAATATGGTTTAGCAGGTGTAGTTGCATTGTTCCACGATTCGCTGATCACGATTTCATTATTCTCGTTATTCTATAATGTTCTACCGTTTAATCTCGAAATTGATCAGGCATTTATTGCTGCTATTTTGACTATTATCGGGTACTCCATCAACGATACGGTTATTATCTTCGACCGTATTCGTGAGTATATGGGACTTTATCCGAAAAAAGACCTTAAAACTAATATTAACAACGCTCTTAACAGCACCTTAGCCAGAACAATAAATACTTCCGGTACAACTTTGGTTGTATTGATCATAATATTTATTTTCGGAGGTGAAATTATTCGTGGATTTACTTTTGCATTGCTTGTTGGTATTGGAATAGGTACATATTCATCACTATTTAATGCCAGCCCTGTGGTTTATGATCTAATAAACAAAAAAGGTTCAAAACAAATTGCGGAAAAAAGTCGGATAAAGAAGAAAAAGTAATTGTTTCATAAAATTCAATTTTTAGGGTCCCGGTATTTTTAATATTCGGGGCTTTTTTTATGTGATAAAATTGCAATGAATGTCCCTTGTTTCTTGTTCCTTGTTTATTGTTTCTTTTTTTCAACCATTTTTGTTAGTTGTAATATTTTATTAATTTCTTTGTGTACCTTTGCATTTTATATAAAATTCAAGCTTTAATTCGCATGAATAACATTCTTTTATTTTTTGACATCAGTACAGGCGAAATTTTTATTATTCTTATTATAGGTTTTTTGATTTTCGGCCCAAAAAAAATCCCTGAGATCGCAAGAAAAGTAGGCAAGGGAATGGGTGAAATAAAAAGAGCAACAAATGATATTAAAAAAGAAATACATAGCGAAATAGATAAGATAGAAACTTCGGTGAAATTAGAGGAGAAACAAGAAAAACCTAATATTAAAGAATCATCGGGAAAAGACAAGATAAGGCATTTGGAATAATGAAATATTCTTTGTCCGAATGGTTAGACGGGCAATCTTACATAAAACTATCAATTTTCGGATAAACAATAATATAAGTTGGTCACAAATTTTTGGGATAGGCCTGCAGTTTATAGAAAATTCAGTATATTTGAAAAAAATATGATATGATACTCGAAAGGACAAATAATGAGATTTTAGTACGGCTTCCGGCTTATGTCGATCTGACTGAACTCCAAAACATGCTTGATTTCTTAAAGTATAAAGAATTAACAGCAAAGTCAAAATCAAAACAATCGGATGTTGATGAGCTTTCAAAAAATTGTAAATAAATCTATTTGGACTAAAATAAACAAATAAATAATAAAGTTTTCCGTTTATTTTAAAAATATATAAAAATGAAAATCAAACAAGTATTATTTCTTTTCCTCATATCTTTACTTATTTCTCCCACAATAATATTTGCTCAGCGAAATCCAACACGTTCTGCTGATGAAGCTTTCGAAAACCAACGCTATTTTATCGCTATTGATAAATATAAAAAAGCATATTCGAAGGTTAAAAAAAATAAACCTGAAAAAAATCGTGTGATATTTCAAATTGCAGAATGTTACCGGCATACAAATAATTTAAAAAGAGCCGAATCGCAATATAAAAGGTTAATAAGAGCGAAATATGATAAAAAAGAACCTTTGGTGATTTTGTATTTTGCCGATGCTTTGAAAGCGAATAAAAAATATGATCTGGCCTTAGTTCAATATAATAACTACAACGAATTATTTCCCGATGATCCGCGTGGCCTTTTTGGAGCTGAAGCATGCAGGCTTATTAAAGAATGGGAAGAAAACCCTTCGAAATACGAGATCATAAAAATAAAAAAAATAAATTCAAGAGAATCGGATTTCTCACCGGTTTATGAAAGCAATAATTTTAATTCAATAATATTCACTTCAACCCGTGAAGGTGCCATTGGAAAAGAAACCGACGATTGGACAGGCCAGAATTTCAGTGATTTGTTTACTGCTAAAATTGACAGAAAAGGCGCATGGAGTACTCCTAAACTTCTCGGTGCTGAGGATGTGATCAATACGAAAGCCAACGAAGGTGCACCTTTCATGAATAGCAGTTATAATGCATTGTATTTTACGCGTTGCCCGAATGATCCCAAAAAGCAATCGGGATGTTTTATTTGCCGTTCCGAACGACGTGGCCGCTTGTTTAATGAACCTAAAGGCCTTGATCTGGGTGGTGATAGCACAATTGCTAACGGACATCCAACATTAAATAATGATGAATTAACAATTATTTTTGCATCCGACCGTGACGGTGGCTATGGTGGACGCGACCTTTGGATAGCAACCCGAAAATCAACAAGTGATGAATTTAACAGGCCTCAAAATATCGGTCCGGAAATAAATACATTGGGCGATGAACTTTTTCCTTTTCTTAGAAACGATACTGTTTTATATTTTTCTTCCAACGGCCATCTTGGTATTGGCGGGCTTGATTTATACAAGTCAACAAAAACGGAAGAGGGTTGGAGTCAACCCGTAAACATGAAAATGCCAATAAATTCAAATGGTGATGATTTCGGAATTGTCTTTCATCCCGATAAGGAAAGAGGTTTCTTTTCATCGTCCAGAAAAGGGGGCAGAGGAAAAGAAGATATTTATGAATTCATTGAGCCTCCTGTTTTGTTTACTCTTACAGGGATTATTAAAGACGACCGAACTTTACAATATGCCGGAAATGCCAATGTGAAAATAATTGGATCGGATGGAATTTCACTTTCAACAAAAACTAACGATCAGGGTGTTTATGTTTTCACCGAATCACAAATACTTGAAGGTACTTCTTATGATATTGTCGTATCAAAGGAAGATTATTTTGTTTCTAAAGGAAAAATAACAACAATAGGTTTAGAATTTTCCAAGGATTTCGAACATGATTTTGTTATTGAACCAATTCCCGAAAAACCAATTATTTTACCTGAAATTTTATACGATCTTGCAAAATGGGATCTAAAGCCACAATATCAGGATTCTTTACAAGGTTTGATCAAAACCCTTGATGAAAATGAAACCATCATAATTGAATTGGCTTCGCATACTGATTTACGCGACTCGGATGAAAGAAACGACATTTTATCACAAAAACGTGCCCAATCAGTTGTTGATTATTTGATTTTGAGAGGTATAGACCCGTTAAGATTAGTTGCAAGAGGTTATGGCGAAAGAGTTCCCCGAACACTTGTAAAAGACATTACCCGCGATGGTTTTACATTCCCTGAAGAAACAGTTTTGACTGAAGAATATATTGAAGCCCTCGAAACAAATGCCGAAAAAGAAGTTGCTCACCAATTAAACCGACGTACTGAATTCAGTGTTTTACGCAAGAACTACGTTCCAAAGCAAAAAAATGCCCCCATTGCAACAGGAAAAGTGGACATAATTGTAAATCCGGAAGAACGTTTCGTTAAATATGAGATTGAAAAAAAGACCGGTGCTTTAAAAGCCGAATGTTTTATAAATGATATTTCTATTGATTTTTATTTTGAAGATCATGCAAGGCCACATATTTCCATTTCCGAAGCACTAAAACTTTTAAGAGATGGGGCTATAAGTAAAGATGATTTTAAAGGCGACCCGAACAAGATTCTTGCTAACGGAACAATTATCAATAAAGCTATCTTTACGGTAAAAGATTTTACAATAGCAAATATTACTATTCACGATGTTGAAATTATTGTTGATAACCGCTCACGAGTTCCGTTTATCATCGGGAAATCAACTTTATCTCTTTTTGGAAAATATACAATTGATAAAGGAAAACAGGAGATAAGGTTTGAATAGCTTCTGGTTGATTTGAGATGCTCTTAAAGGGTTTCGGGTTTCCCATACGGGCTTGCTTCGCTTCGCAAGTTTCAGGTCTGTCCCATTACTTCAATACTCCATCACTCCTTTTGCTTTTAAGATGAGTATAAAGCAGAGTTGTTGGTGTTTTTTTGCAGTTGCTAACTAACACTATCTGACAACACTACCCCAACCCTGGGAATACTTTCAATTTTGATGTTTGGGTCTTTATCAAGGTGTTTGCGAAGTTTTGAAATAAATACATCAAGACTTCTCCCGATGAAATAATCATCATCGCCCCAGGCAGAGATCATAATATCTTTTCGTTTAACAATTTTGTTTTTTGAAAGACATAAAAATCTGAGTATTTCACTTTCTTTAGCTGTTAATCTTTTTTTTGAGTTTTTAAATGAGAGCATTTGGTTTTTAAAATCGAAATTGTATTTTCCTATTTTAAATAATATTGAATCTTTTATACGATCCTCTGTGTCAACCCTCATAAGAATTGCCTTTATACGACAAACGAGTTCTTCTTCGTCAAAAGGTTTAGTGATATAATCATCAATCCCAATATTGAAACCTTTGATTTTGTCTTCTTTTAATGAACGTGCCGTAAGCATAATTATAGGGACCTTCTTGTTTTCAGTCCTGATTTTTTTTGCAAGCGTAAAACCGTCGGTGTTTGGAAGCATAACATCTAAAATGCAAAAATCGAATTGCCCGTTTTGAAATCCCTTAAATCCCGATTCACCATCGCGGTATAATTTCACATCAAAACCATTCGACTCAAGAAATTCAATTAAAAGAAACCCAAGATTCACATCATCTTCTACAAGGAGGATTTTAACAAAATTCTTTTCCATTTTCCTAAAGAATTGGTTCTACTAACATTTTAGTGGTAACATTATTTTATGGTTCTACTAATAAATTTATTTATAATGATAAAATGCTACAATGCTTAAATATTTCACAACAATTAAATCTTTGATAATGTGACTTGTATATTACAATAATTGTTTTTTTTATTTTGTGTATTATTTTATTCTTGCATTTTAGCATTCAATCATTTTATCATTTTTCTGGCTTCACTAAATTCGCAGAATAACCAAATAATTATTCCGAATACAAAGGTAATTGAATTATGAAAATACTTCCTTTTTCTTTTAAACTGCTAACATTTACTTTTCCTCCAAATGAATCAACAACCATCTTAACATAAGAAAGTCCTATACCAAAACCTTTTATGTCATGTAAATCGCCGGTTGGAATCCTATAGAATTTTTCAAAAATTTCTTTTTGATGTTCTTTTGCAATACCTATTCCGTTATCTTTTATCTTAATAAATATTATTTTATTTTTGATGTAAGAATCAATTGTAATTTTAGGAGGTTTTGATGAATATTTTATTGCATTGTCAATTATGTTAGAAACAGCTAATGAAAAATGCTTTTTATTACCAAAAGTGTAACTTTGCGAATCACATTCTTTTAAAAGGATATTTCCTTGTTTTTGTGTTATTTGTACCTCGAAGGATTTCACTGCTTTTTGTAATAAATTGCAAATATTAATTACTTCATTATTATCATTTGTGCCATTTTCCAGACTAGCCGAATATAATAATCCTTCAACATGATCCTGAAGTTTTTCCTGCTCGAAATTTATAATAGAGGTATATTTTCTTAATTTTTCAGACGATAAATCATCCTTGTTTTTCGTTATCATATTATTAGCAAGTGCAATATTTGCAAGAGGTGTCTTAAATTCATGAGTCATATTATTGATAAAATCTTTTGTTTTCTCAGCGAGTTTCTTTTCTTTTTTGTAATAATTTATCATGACTATTAGGGAAATAATGATTAAAATTATCAAAAGAATTGATGTGATAAACATAGTTCCAACTTGAGCAAGTATAAATTCTTTTCTCTCCGGAAATTTAATTTTCAATTGAATGCCTGATTGTTGCAAAGCTTTTTCAAGGCTTTGGGAATAATATGGTTGATTTGCAATACTAATAATCGAATCATTTTCACTATCAACTATATCAAATTCATATTCAAGATCAATGTGATAATATTTGAGATTAATTTTTATGATTGAATCTACTTTTAGCCACTCTTTTTGATACTTAGTACGTAAGCAATTGGGTGTTGAATCAGCTTTGAAAAAACAACTTTCGACATTTTTACACATTTGTTTGTCTCTTGAAATATTTTCAACAATTCGGTTTAATGTCATATTCACACTATGGCTGAATTGAGATTCTTGTATTTTAGCTGCATTTAAAATCCAGTTAACCTGTATTATTACAAGGGCAATTAGAAACCCGAAAGTGATAATTATTAAAGCAAGTTGTTTTCTTTTTTGTTTCATTTCAACGAAATTATAGTTATTTTAGATACCGTATAAAAAATTAACATCATCTTAACGTCAATTAACTTCTAAATAACATTAATTAACTTTTCTTATTTTACTTTTGTATTCAATATTAATTCATTAATTAAAAAAAACATGAAAAAACTTATTTTAATTTTATCCGGTGTTGCTTTTATGATTTTGGTTACACCTATCTACTCGTTTTCACAAACTTCAAATGATACGGGAAAAGCAAAAACTACAATAACAAAAAAAGCTGATTGCACAAAAACTTGCTCTGAAGCAAAGTCCTGCAGCCCAAGTGCAAAAGAAAAAGCTACTTGCAAAAGTAGGACAAAAGCTTGTTGTCCAAGTGCAAAAAGTAAAGATGCAAAAAATTGTGATCCTGCAAAATGCCCTGAAGGAAAAAAATGTGATCCCACAAATTGTAAATCTGGGAAATCATCCTCCTCAAAATCCGGTAAAAAAGGTAAGAAGTAAGTGAAAAGAAAGATTTAATAATCAATTTAGATTATTTTAAAGCAGTAAAAGAAGTTTTACTGCTTTTTTTTATTCAAAGTCAGCGGGTGAGTTGTCCTAAATTGCAGAAAAAAAAGTAAATCATCCAACAAAGTAATGATTGACTCACCCGCTGACTATTTCATATTTTATATTTAGAGTTTCCGTTTCCTAATTTCCAAACTTGTCCGTATGGATTTCAAATTTCTAAATTATTCAGATTTTTATTCGTATTTTTGACAAAGATTTTTTCAATTTATTTAAATAAAATCAATGATAATAGTAACAGGAGCGGCGGGTTTTATTGGAAGTTGTTTAGTAAGCAAACTTAACAATGAAGGAATTAAAAACATAGTAATTGTTGATGATTTTACAAATCCTGAGAAGAATAAGAATCTAAACAATAAGATTGTAAATGAAAAGCTTGATAGAAATATATTTTTTAACCGGCTTGAAAACAGTCATCAGGATGTTGAATTTATTTTTCATATAGGCGCCAGAACCGATACAACGGAATTCGATAAATCTGTTTTTGATAAATTAAACCTCAACTATTCAAAAAATATGTGGAAGGATTGTACTAAGTACAATATTCCTTTGATTTATGCCTCCTCGGCTGCCACTTATGGAATGGGTGAACTTGGTTATAATGATGATCATGAAATTATTGAAAAACTAAAACCTTTAAATCCTTACGGTGAATCGAAAAATGATTTTGATAAATGGGTTTTAAAACAAGAAAACAAGCCTCCATTTTGGGCGGGAATGAAATTTTTTAATGTTTATGGCCCAAACGAATTTCATAAATCACGAATGGCTTCGGTTATTTTTCATGCTTTTAATCAAATTAATGCAACGAATAAAGTGAAACTTTTCAAATCGCATAATCAAGATTTTGAGGATGGTAAACAATTGCGTGATTTTGTTTATGTTAAAGATGTTGTTGATGTTTTGTATTACCTGATGACACAGCAAAAGCATTCAGGGATATATAATCTTGGAACCGGAAAAGCCAGGTCATTTTTGGATTTAGCCAAAGCAACATTTTCCTCCATGCGTAAACAGGAAAATATTGAATTTATTGATACTCCTATAGATATTCGTGATAAATATCAATATTTTACGGAAGCAAAAATGGAAAAACTTATTGCGGCAGGCTATACACAGCCCTTTTATTCGCTTGAGGAAGGAATTGAAGAATATGTTCAGCGGTATTTATTACCTAAAAAGTATTTTTAGGATGTTAATGTCTTTCTCCATAACTCTTTGGAAAGTTAGTTCATTATTCGTTAATCGGATTTCGAAATTCAATTTATCCTTCTTTTTTTTTGACTTGAATATAACATTGAGCAAATGAAACGTTTGGCATTTTATTACACCAAACTATCAAACCGCTAAACCGTTGATTAATTGTTATTTTCTTAGGTATGTAATTACTCCTTTATTGTCCATGATATACAATTTAATGCCCCTCCTAATTTAACAATTTTAGACATATCTACTTGAGCAATCCTATTGATTTTTGCATAATCGGAGTAATAATTTGCAATCTGTTCGAAAGCAACTTTATCTTCTTTCTGTACATTTAATTTCGGAACCAAAATCAAGTCTTTTGTTTGCAAGAAGTTGATATATGCAATGTTTTGCTCATTCTCTTCCTTGTTTGAACACCTTAACCATTCCCAATTTAATTTACTATTTTTGAGTGATTTTAACATTCTTTCCTTTAAATATAAATCCGCTGTTTCATAAAATCCACTTATCAAAACAGTATCTTCGTTGATAAACCTTAACATTCCGTCCGAGTGTCCAAAATCGCAATCATAGTCCCAAGGAATAAGAACCACATTATCAACCTCAAATGTCTCTCGCAACTTATCAAGTAGTTGCTTTTTCTTGTAGTGATATTTATTTTCCTCTATAATCTTATCAGTCAATATTACAGTGTTTGAAGACTTTACAATGTTTCCACCATCCAGTATGATGTCAGATTTCAATGTCTTTAAACCAATAGAATCACAAACAATATCAGAATATGTTTTCAATTCTCGTGAGCCAATAATTATTCCTTGTAAATAATCGGGGTCGTACCTATACTCAACAAATTTATCCTCTGTTACTTGAATTGGCATAAAATCTCTTGCCCAAATATCTCTGGTCTCAGGAAGAAAGTTAGACTTAATATTATATGATTTTAAGATATTCTCAATCTCACTACAAGTCTCTGGATAATCCAGTTTTAGTAGATTTGAAAAATATATTTTATTTGTTCTCCAGTCCGTAATCATTATCCCCAAATCTCATTTATATCATCTTCTGTATATTTTTCCTGCTGTTTCATCCCTTCTGCAATTTTCGTTTTTTCTGCATGCTTTTGTTTAGGCATAATCAGGAAACGATAAAAACTATCAAACATTTCATTATCCTTATCAGGATTTAATCCTACACGTGGAGCAGATATTGGTTCTTCCATTTCAAGTTTGTTTTTATCAGCAGGAACAAGTCCAAATGACAGGTTAGATTCATAAACACTCTTGACATTACTAAATATTTCAGTAACTGAATTCAATGGACCATAAATGTATTTTTGATTTGTAAGGTCATAGATTGCTCTAATCAAGATACCTCCGTAGAATTCATTGGAACCAAATGTAATATCAACTCCAGAACCGTGGAAATACCATTTTTCTTTCCTCTTTTGTAAATCGTGTCCATGAATATAGATGTCATTGTGAAAATCACTTTTAAAATAGAACTCTATCTCAGCAATTCTATACTTTTTTGATTCAACCTTTAAAATCCAATTATTCATCAGCTCGGATGCTATTCGATTAAAATCATTATCAATATTTTTTTTATCAATCGTTAAATTTATCGTCATATTGTTGATTTTATGTGCACTAACTTAAAATTATCTGTTCTAAATCACAAATTCTCTTTTACTTCGAGTAGAAAAGCTTTAAGATTTTTTAGTGTTTTAATTACCTGAATATTTTCAAAATAATCCGTATTTTTTTCTTTCAATTTAATTTTTGCACCATGAAGTGTAAATCCTCTTTCCTTAACCAGGTGAAAGATTATGTGGAAATTATCGACATCATGTTGAGTAAATAATCGATTCCCTTTTTTATTTTTATGTGGCTTTATTATATCGAATTCATTTTCCCAAAAACGTATCAATGATGTATTTACACCGAACATTTTTGCCACTTCTCCTATGCTGTAATAAGTTTTTTCCATAGAGGATTTTATTCAACCCAAAATTAAATAAAATTTCCTAATACTAAAATGTAAAGATCGAAAAATAATTCTTATTCTTCATACCAACTCGCATAAAGCGAATAACTTTTTGCAATTCTCTCAATCTCACCTTCAATTAATTCTTTGTCAATATTTTTTATTTTTCTTGCGGGGACTCCTCCATATACAGCTCCCGATTCAATTATTGTATTTTTTTGTACTAAAGCTCCTGCCGCAATTATTGTATTACTGTTAATTACCGCATTATCCATAATAATTGCTCCCATTCCAATCAAAACATTATTATGAATCGTACATCCATGGATTGTAGCATTATGGGCAATTGACACATTGTTACCAATTGAAACATAAGCTTTTTTATATGTTCCGTGAATTACCGCGCAATCCTGAATATTTACATTATCTCCAATTCTAATCTTGTGAACATCACCTCTGATAACTGTGTTAAACCAAATACTACAATAATTCCCCATTATTACATCACCAATAATTGTTGCATTATCAGCGAGAAAACAGTCTTTACCGAACTTTGGAGTATTACCTCTTATAGATTTTATTAAAGCCATGAATGAATATGATATTTTCTGCTACAAACAACTCATTAAAAGCACTCGTTACAAACGAGCACCAGCCCGGAATCGCCAAAATTTCCTTTATACTTCTATTCCCCATATACCTTTAAAGTTTCTTAATTTTAGGATAGTCAATAGAAAAATGAAGTCCTATACTTTCCTTTCTTTGAATAGCCATTTTAATTATAAGATAGGCAACATTTATCAAATTCCTAAGCTCACAAATTTCAACAGAAAGTATTGATTTTTCAAAAAGCTGCTCAGTTTCATGATAAATGATCTCTAAACGATCTAAAGCTCTTTTTAATCGAAGATTGGAACGTACAATCCCAACATAATTGCTCATCAATTGCTGTAATTCTTTTAGTGATTGCGTAATAAGAATCATTTCTTCATTCAATACAGTTCCTTCCGCATCCCAATTCGGAATTTTATTGCAGAATTTAATGTTTTTAATGTTTTTTGCAGCATCAATACTTGCCCTGTGAGAGAAAACAACTGATTCAAGTAATGAATTTGAAGCTAAACGATTAGCACCATGAAGCCCTGTGTGGGCACATTCACCTGAAGCATAAAGGTTTTTAATTGATGTTTTTGCGTATTCGTCAACTTCAATCCCTCCACAGGAATAATGGGCAGCAGGGATGACAGGAAGCATTTCTTTTGTGATGTCTATTCCAATGCTTAAACATTTCGCATAAATTGTTGGAAAATGAGTTATTAATTCATTGCTGTTTAAATGTCTGCAATCCAAGTAAACGTGTTCGTCTCCCCTGATTTTCATTTCGTTGTCAATTGCCCTGGCAACAATATCGCGAGAAGCCAGTGATGCCCTTTTATCATATTTCTCCATGAATTCTTTCCCATCCAATGTTTTAAGAACAGCTCCAAAACCTCTCAAAGCTTCAGTAATTAGAAATGATGGTTTTTCTTTCGGATTATATAATGAAGTGGGGTGAAATTGGAAAAATTCCATATTTGCAATCTGACCTTTTGCTCTGTAAACCATTGCTATTCCATCACCTGTGGCAATTTTAGGATTAGTGGTTGTGTTGTAAACATTTCCGGAACCTCCTGTAGCCAACAAAGTTATTTTTGATAAAATTGTATCAACTTTTTTAGTTAAAGGATTCAAAATATATGCACCATAGCAATGAACGCCATTGGAATTTTTAAATAGTTCGGTTCCAAGATGATGCTGCGTAATTAAATCCACAGTGAAATAATTCTCAAGAATTTCAATATCAGGGTGTTTATCAACCTGATTTAACAGAGCTTTTTCGATTTCGTTTCCGGTTTTATCTTTATGGTGTAAAACACGATACTCGGAATGACCACCTTCTTTAGCCAGATCATACCTTCCGGACTTTGCTTTATCAAATTTTGCTCCCCAATCAATTAATTCATTTATTCGGTCACTTGATTCCATAATTACAATCTTTACAATATTTTCATCTGAAAGATTGTCTCCGGCAATTATCGTGTCACTAATGTGTTTTTCGTAAGTGTCAGGATTGTACATTACTGCAGCAATGCCTCCTTGTGCATATTTTGTGGCTGTTTCTTCGGCATTAGATTTTGTTACTATACAAACCTTTCCAAATTTAGCTACTTTAAGTGCAAAACTTAAGCCAGCTATCCCCGATCCTATTATTAAAAAATCAACTTTCTTTCGCATTTCTTTTTTATTTTCGATGCCAAAATTACTAATTATTAATAGCATTACAGAAAAATATTTCTTCTTTGACAGATGCATCTTTTTAGGATTAAATAAACAATGAATTAAGTTTCAGAAAAAGTAACAATATTGTAATAAATATGTAACAGAAATGAAATATGTAATTTTCAAATTTGCAAACGAAAAGCAGATTATTATGAATTTATAATAGCCAATAAAAGTAAACGAAATTCTCTTTTTAACAAAATAAAAACATAAAGAATACAAAAATTCCATTATTCCCCCTATTTCCCAATTCAATTTTACGAATAATATTATTAATGTATATTTGTTGAAAATAAAAATATAGTGTTTATGGATAATGCAAAATTGAAAATATTAATCGTTGATGATGAAGAAGATTTATGTGAAATTTTGCAATTTAATCTTGAAAGTGAAGGATATAAGACTGATATTGCATATTCGGCTGAAGAAGCCTTAAAAAAACCTTTAGAAAAATTTGCTGTAATTATCCTTGATGTTATGATGGGGAAAATGTCGGGTTTTAAATTTGCTGAAAAAGTTCGTAAAGAAAGAAAATTGAACACACCCATCATTTTCTTAACTGCAAAAAACACAGAAGATGACACACTTACCGGTTTCTCTCTTGGGGCAGATGATTATATTTCAAAACCTTTTTCAATAAACGAAGTTCTTGCAAGGGTAAAAGCTGTTATTTATCGGACTTCAGACGATTTAGAAAATTTTAAGGAAATTATTAAAATCAAGGGATTAGAATTTGATGTTGAAATGAAAACGCTTGTGGTTGACGATGAGGTTGTAAATCTCACAAAAACAGAATTTGAAATCTTAAAATTACTTTTGCAAAATATAGGTCGAATATTTTCACGTGCTGATATTCTTGATAGAATTTGGAATGATGAAGTAATTGTTGTTGATAGAACTGTTGATGTTAATATTGCACGCATTAGAAAAAAAATCGGTAAATACGGAAAAAATATCATTAATCGCTCCGGTTACGGTTATTGTTTTGAAATTTAATATTTTAAAAAATTTTGTATTATGCTTGTCAAGCATTCTTTTAAGAAAAAGCTTTTTTTGTATTTCTTTTCGATTTTTACTTTTTTAATACTCATTATTGCTGCTTTTCAATATATGCGTGAAAAGGAGTATAGAATTCATCATTTGGAATATTCTCTGGATAATATTGCCGAATTGACGAATCGTTTTATTGAGCGTCGATCAATTATGGAAAACAAAGAATTTCAGTTGATTGACTCGATAAAAAATATTATTCCACAATCTGATACAAGAATTTCAATTATTGACAGCAATGGAAATGTTTTATATGATAGTTTTATTGAGGAGTATAATCTTTTAGAAAATCATAAGAACAGGCCGGAAATTCAAAAGTCATTAGAATCTGATTTTGGTACAAGTGTTAGAAAGTCAAGTTCAACAAGTATGGAATTCTATTATTATGCTAAATATTATGATACTTACTTTATTAGAGTAGCAGTGGTTTACGATGTGAGCATTATTGATTTTCTTAAAATTGATATGTTTTTGTTTTATTTTATTGCCGTTTTGTTTTTGATTGCTTTGAGTGTTTTAACATATATTACAAACAGCTTTGGTATTTCAATTTCAAGATTGGAAGATTTTGCCTTGAAGGCCGGAAATAATGAAAAAATAGATTCAAAAATTGTGTTTCCGAGAAATGAATTAGGTGTGATCAGTAAACAAATAATTCAAATTTATAATAATCTGAAAAATACAAAGGATGAATTATTAATTGAAAAGGAAAAATTGTTTCATCATCTTTTTGTAACAAATGAAGGTATTGCTATTTTTTCATCAAAGAAAACGGAAATACTTTCTAATCACCACTTTATTCAAAATATAAATCTTATTTCAAATGTTTCTGAAATTTCTTCCGAACAAATTTTTGTAATGAATGAATTCAAAGAATTGAACCGGTTTATTGACGAAAATATTGATATAAATAATAAAACAGCAAGAGATTCGGAAATTCAAGGACAATTTAAAATTAATCGAGACGGAAAATTCTTCGATGTCAGATGTATAATATTTAATGATAATAGTTTTGAGATTATTATCAAAGATATTACAACTCAGGAAAAAAACCGATTGATTAAACAACAGATGACAAGTAATATAGCTCATGAATTAAAAACACCTATCAGTTCGATAAAAGGATATTTGGAAACATTAATTAATAATGAAGGCATCGAAAAGGAAAAGCAAAAATATTTTACTAAGCGGGCTTTATATCAGGCAGATCGGTTGACTGATTTGATTAATGATATTTCGATATTAAATAAAATCGAAGAAGCAGAAAATCTTTTTAAACTTGAAGATGTGAAAATTTTACAAGTCGTAAATGATGTTATTGAAAATTTACTTCTGAGACTAAATGAAAAGAATATCGAAGTAAAATTGCAAATTAGCGATTCAACGATAATAAAAGGAAATAAAGAACTAATTTATTCAATATTTCAAAACCTGATTGAAAATACGATAGATTATGCAGGCGAAAATATTGAAGTATTCATTTCTAACTATTTAGATGATGAAAATTATTATTATTTTTCTTATTATGATACAGGAGTTGGAATTCCTGAAGAACATCAACAGCGAATATTTGAACGCTTTTATAGGATAGATTCGGGCCGTTCACGAAAACAGGGAGGCACGGGCCTGGGTTTATCAATTGTAAAAAATGCTGTAAATTTTCATAATGGTGAAATTTCAATAAGAACCCGGAAACTTCGGGGAGTTGAATTTGTTTTCTCGCTTATGAAATAATCTTCAGCAGATATTTCGTTTTTTTTGAAACTCTAAACCTATTATCGATTCTTTGTCCGATAATCCAGACAATTTTTTCTTCTGAACATAAAAGCCAGCTTGCTTCCTTTTCGATGATAGAAAATTTGTTATCAATAAAAAAATCACTGAGTTTTTTCTTTGAATTTGCTCCAAAAGGAAAAAAATAATCTCCTTTTCTCCATTTTCTGATGCTTAACGGAAATTTAATTTTTTCGAAATCAAGCATTGCTGTTTTTTTCGATGATCTCAATTGAATTTCTTTATTGAATTCAATTTTGTTGATAGTAAGCTTTATGGGTCTAATAACAATCTTATCTTCTTCTGAAATATTAAATATGATATCATCCTCAGCTTTTTGTATTTGAGTAATAATTAAATACTCCCGATCTTTTATTAAGCGGTGAGTTGGTGAATAGAATTGTTTACCGGAAATGTTTTTAATGGAATTTATAATATCCTCAATAATTGAGATGCTAAAATTGAAGGGTTTAAGAAATTCATACAAATAAGTTCTTAATGGTTTTAATTTCAATAATTCGGGAATTGAAAAATAAGTAATACCATTTTCTTCTTGAAAAATTCGTTTTCTCTGACGAGTAATTTCATATTTGAAGATTTCTTCGGTTTCTTTAAAATTTTCAATATTTTTTTGAATCAAATTATCGAATTCCGGATTTATTTCATTGATTAAAGGAAGCAATTTATGTCGAATTTTATTTCTGATATATTTATCCGACTTATTTGAACTGTCTTCCCTGAAAGACAATTTATTATCATCTACAAAATCTTCAATCTCTTTTCGTTTTGCAAACAATAAAGGTCGAATAATATTTCCATGTTTTGGCTGAATTCCGTGCAAACCCGATATTCCTGTCCCTCTTATAAGATTTATAAAAAATGTTTCCGTCTGGTCATCAAGATGATGAGCAGTCGCAATATATTTATAAATTGGAGAATTATTCTTTAACAAATCATTGAACCAATTAAATCGAAGTTCCCGTGCTGCCATTTGAATAGAAATACCTTTATCTGAGGCATATTTTTTAGTATCGAATTTCTTACAATAATAATCAACATTCAATTTTTTCGCTATTTCTTTCAAAAACATTTCATCTTCGTCGGATTCTTTTCCTCTTAATCCGAAATTACAATGAGCTATAGAAAACTGAAAATCAGCTTTATTAAACAACTCACACATAGCCATTGAGTCAATTCCACCACTAATCGCAAGAATAGTTTTGTCAGACGGAGAGAATAATTTGTTTGTGGTAATATATTTAATAAATGCCTCAATCATAAAACAGAAACTTAAAAGCTAAAATAATAAAAAAACCCCAACTGAAAAGCCGGGGTTAGATATAATTAATTAAAAAAAATCTTTTCTTATTTTATTACCCAGGTATTTCCACTATTTAAAAGATCATTAACACTGTGTAATGAAGCTTTTTCTTTCGCATATTCGATTTTTTCTTGTAATAAAGTAGCATAACCTGTACTCTCAAAAGAACGAATTATTCCCGTAGCAACCGGATATTCTGGTAGGGTCATACGTGTTAAAAGATAATGCATTGTATCGTCAGGGTTGCGGGCATCGTGAACAAGAATATCGTCTTCGGTAATTCCATTTTCACCAATTTTAACGACTTCCAGTTTTAATCCATTTAAAATCAACCCCTTATTATGTTCTTTACCAAAAATCATTGGTTTTCCGTGTTCCAGATAAATTTGATGATCGTCTTTAACATCTTTCCCTGTTATTGAACAATGAACCTGATTGTTAAATATCACACAATTTTCAAGAATTTCAACCAAAGAAGCACCATTATGGTTAGCTGCCGCAACAAAAACTTCTTTCATTCTTTTTGGATCGGTATCAACCACACGAGCATAGAAAGTTGCTTCAGCACCCATTGCTAATTCTCCGGGTTTAAAAGGATTTTCAATCGTACCGTCAGGCGAAGTTTTTGTAACACTTCCAAAAGGTGTTGTTGGTGAGTATTGGCCTTTTGTTAATCCATATATTTTATTGTTAATCAATAAAATATTTACATCCATATTTCGACGCAAAATATGAATAAAATGATTTCCGCCAATTGCCATCGAATCACCATCACCTGTGATCATCCACACACTTAAATCTGGATTAGCTAATTTCATACCCGAGGCAATAGGTGCAGCACGTCCATGTATTCCATGAAAACCAAAAGTATTCACATAATACGGAAAACGAGATGAACAACCTATACCTGAAACAAATACAACATTTTCTTTCTCAACTCCAATTTCGGGAAGAGTATTTGTTACTGCTGATAATATTGAATAATTACCGCATCCGGCACACCATTTTACCTGTTGACCAACGGCAAAATCTTTTTTAGATAAGTTATTATTGTTATTATTCATGATTATTCTCCCTCCAAAATTTGTGTAAATTTTTTCTTTAACTCATAAATCATAAAAGGAAGTCCTTGTATTTTGTTATATTGCATATAGGTAAATTGCGGAAACTGAGAGCGTAAATAATTTGCAAATTGGCCCAAATTTAATTCACAAACAATTATTCGTTTAAATTTACTGAATATTTCTTCAGTATTCTTTGGTAAAGGTTTGATATAATTAAATTGAGTAAAACTAATGCTTTTGCCTTCTTTTTGAAGGTCTGTTGCAGCAGTTAATAATGCTCCGTAAGTTCCACCCCAACCAACGACGAGAAGATCGCCAGATTCATTTCCAATGACTTTTTGTTCAGGTAGTTTCTCTGCCACTCTTTGAACTTTTTCTTCTCTTAATCCAACCATTTTTTGATGATTCAAAGGATCGTGAGATACTGTTCCCGTTACATCTTCTTTTTCTAATCCACCAATACGATGCCTTAAACCTTTAGTTCCTGGTAATGCCCAATATCTTGCAAGTGTTTCAGGATTCCTTAGATAAGGTTTATAGTTTTCATCATTTTCCTTAACGATAGGAGGTTTAATTTCAGGTAGGTTATCGACATTTGGAATCTGCCAGATTTCCGAACCGCTTGCTAAATAACCGTCTGTTAATAATATGACCGGGGTCATGTGTTCAAGAGCCAATTTAACTGCTAAGTAAGCGTAATAGAAGCAATTAGCCGGCGTACTTGCAGCGAGAACAATAACAGGGCTTTCACCATTTCTTCCATACAATGCCTGAAGTAAGTCTGATTGTTCAGGTTTTGTAGGAAGGCCTGTTGCAGGGCCGGCACGTTGGACATCAACAACAACAAGAGGCAATTCAGTCATAACTGCAAGGCCTATTGCTTCACTTTTTAAAGAAAGGCCGGGTCCCGAAGTTGTAGTAACACCAATATTGCCTGCAAAGCTTGCTCCAATTGCTGAACAAACTCCGGCAATTTCATCTTCAGCCTGAAAAGCTTTTACTCCAAAGTTTTTTCTTTTTGATAATTCCTGGAGAATCTCTGTGGCAGGGGTTATGGGATAAGAACCTAAAAACAATGGCCTTCCTGATCGCTCGGAAGCAGCCATGAAACCCCATGCAACAGCTACATTTCCTGTAATATTTCGAAATTTTCCTTTTCTGTTTTTAGCTGGAAGAATACGATAGGTTGTACTTAATGCTTCAATAGTCTCAGCAAAATTATAACCTTCTCGCAAAACCTTAATATTTGCTTTAACTAAAATAGGTTTGTTTTTAAATTTGTCTTTTAAAAATTTTTCACCCAAATTCAAGTCTCTATTAAGTAGCCAATATAAAATCCCTGCAGCAAATTGGTTTTTTGTTTTATCCATCGTCTTGATATCCAAACCAAGATCTTTGATAGTTGCCCTACTTAAAACTGTAATAGGTGCTTTAATAATGTTATAGCCTACTAAACTTCCATCTCCAAGAGGATCCTCAATATAGCCGGCTTTTTTGTAATATTTATTGTCAAAATTATCAATATCAATAATAATTGTAGCTCCTGGTTTAACCCATCTCATGTTAGCCTTTAATGCTGCTGGATTCATCGCCACAAGAACATCTGCCAAATCACCACTTGTATGAATTTCTTTACCGATATGAACCTGAAAACCGGATACTCCAGCAATTGTACCCTGGGGGGCTCTTATTTCTGAAGGATAATCAGGAAATGTTGCTAAATCATTGCCAACAAAAGCCGAAATATCTGAAAATTGTGTGCCGGTAAGCTGCATGCCATCACCTGAATCACCGGCAAACTTAACAACAACATCATCAAGGTCAATTACTTTACTTTTTTTGTTTCCCATAATTTATTAATTAATGACTCGGCAAAGTTAAAAGGTTTATTTTGTTAATATCCTAATTTTTAATTGATATTTTTCAATTTATTATTAACAAGATACTGAATAGTTAAATGCTTGAATGGAAAAGATGTATTTTAATTGTTTGGGGAAATTATTACATTGTTACATTGCTGTAATTCTTTAATTTAACAATACAACCATTCAACCATATTACAATTTTCAATTTATAATCATTTTAAATTATAGTTTGGTGTAGTATTTTAATAAATATATTTAAATTTGCTTTTTTAAACTTATAAAATTTGTTATAAACAATTAAATGTTATTATTATGGCTTATAAAATTAATGATGATTGTACTGCTTGTGGTACATGTATAGATGAATGCCCCGTTGAGGCGATTAGCGAAGGTGATATTTATGTGATTGATCCTGATATTTGCACAGATTGCGGATCGTGTGCTGATGTATGCCCTGTTGAGGCTATTCATCCAGAATAAAATTCTGATATTTAGTTCTTAATAATAGAACGTAAAGTTTGTAAGCCTTTCCTGATGGAAGGGCTTTTTTTATGATAAAAAAAACCGGTGTTTGAATATTTCAAACACCGGTTTTTAAATTGTGTACAATTGTTAAATTGCTATATGGTTATTTTCCATCTTTCCATCATTCCATTACTCCAATACTCCTTATTTGTCTATAATTATCTTTTTGCTAATTGAACTTTCGTCTTTTTGAATTTTGATAATATAAATTCCGTTTGAAATATTATCAAGTAATATTTCTTTGGAGTTGAAACCAGAAACAAATGATATTTCTTTTTCAATAACCACCTGCCCGAGTAAATCCATAACAAATAATTGAACTGTTGAATTTTCGTTACATTCGGTTGTTAGAAATATTTTTCCCGAACTTGGATTTGGGAACACATTAATTCCGGCAAGATAACCATCAATTGTTTCAATCCCTTCTCTGATTTCTGTTGTGAACGACCACACATTTGTCCAATATGATGAATCGGCATCAACCCATGCTCTTACTTTCCAAAATATTTCTTGATTGAAATCAAATTCAGACAATACTGTAAAACTATTTGTTCCAACAAGAATAGATTGAATTTCAGGGGTTAAAAAATTTTGGTTTGTGTCGTATTGTAATTCATAAGATGTTATCCCGTCTATTTTTTCCCATAAAAACTTTGGTGTTACAGAAACTTCAATTGCACCATCTTCAGGTGTGATTAATTCAGTTTTGTCAATTGTTGTGAAGTCCCAGACTTCTGACCATCCGCCATGGTCATATTCATGGAAACAACGAGCTTTCCAATAATATTTTGTATCAAAGGTTAAACCGCTGGCGTCAACAATTTTGTTATCTGCTATGATTATAATTGGATTTGAAAAATTAATATCTGTGTCAAGGACAAATTCATATTGTAAGGGTAATCTTGTATCTTTTAATCCTAAATTAACATCTAACATTTCTCCTGTAGAGCCGTCTTCAGGTTTTTTAAGTTCATTTATATAGAAAGTTAAAAATTGCCAGGTTTCAGACCAGTTTGTTTCATCAAGATCATGTTCTGCTCTAACTCTCCAATAATAATTTGTATTAAACATAAGATATTCTAAATCAGCAGATAATATACTACATGTATCTGAAATCATTGGATCAGTAAAATCTCCAATTGTATCAACCTCATAATGAAACCATACACCCGAAATAATTTCTCCTGAACTTCCGTTAGTTCTGCTTTTCCATTTTAATGTTTCGAATACATTTCTCACCTTTTCATCACCAAAAGGGTCATTTTTAGGAGAGCTTAATGTAACTTGATCGAATACTGTAAATGGCCATGTAGGAGACCATTCACTTATATTTCCACCTTCCATAGCTCTGACTTTCCAGAAATATTGCTGACCAAATAATAGGTCTGCATTTTGAAAAGCGGTGTAATCAGTATTAATAATAACAGGATTAGGAAATGTTGGATCTGTGTCAAGATACATTTCATAAGATACTACACCCGAGCTAACAACCGCACTCCAATTAATAATTTGATTTGGTGTTTGATAAAGTTCTGCACTATCAGGTGATATCTGTGTTGGAGCATAAATATCATCGGTTTGAGCAACAATACCAATTGATATTATTAAAAATATAATTGCTGTAAATATTTTTTTCATTTTTCTAAAAATTTAAATTATTATAATAATATTTATCTCTTATTTAATGGCTTACAATAAATTTTGTTGATGTTTGTTTTTCACCTGCAATCAGATGAAGTATATATGTTCCATTATGTAAATCTTTCACATCAATTCTATAATTAACGGTTCCGGCAGGTTCATGTTGCAAACCAATGGTTTTAACAAGTTTTCCTGTTAAATCATAAATATTAATTAAAGTATTCGCTGATTTGCTTAATTCAAATGAAACTGTTATTTGGTCGATAACAGGGTTTGGATATAAACTGATTTCAGTTTTCTTATTATTTTCAAATCTATTATCATCAATACCAACATAATATGAATTGTCAACAAAAACGCCTCTTCCGTAAGTAGCACCATATATGTAACCGAAATTTAATATGGGTGGATATAGATCGAATGATCCTGTAATAGGATCAGGAACTCCATGTGTAAGGGTAATTTGTTGTTTTATCATAAATACAGGAGTTTCTAAAATATTATTTGTTTGTTTTTCCCAGGTTGGAGAAACATCGAATATATTATATGAAACATAAACTCCTTTTTCAGTACCAATTATTGCGAGATTTGAATTTTCCATTTCAATAATTGAAGAATAAACCGGCATTTGTGGTAAGCCGCCATCCTCAGGATCTCCTTGTATAGATGTAAATTCAGGGTATTGGTCTAATGCATTTGTTGAGAGATAAACATAATCGGAGTTACCATAGTTACCAAGAGTTATAATAACATTATTTGCGTCTTGTGGGTCAACATAAACAGAAGTAATTGCTTGTGTGTTTTCTTCTCCACTTGCATGCATAATTGGAATTTCGTTTGTGGCGATAATACAGTAAGGACTTTCAACATCAGCTTCTTTATAAGTAAATGCGTGAGCAATATTTGCTATCCTAAATAATTTTCCTTCTTGTGTTCCGACATACAGAAAGTTTGCGTCGGCAGAATAAGTTATACTTTGAGGGGTACCTGAAATCTCAGCAATTTGAAACCATGTTGGGCTACCAACAAAATCAAGGATACCTGTTGTCATAAAAACTTCATTATCTTGTGCCCAGAAAAATTTAGATTGGATAATATCTTTAACCATTATACTGTCTCCAGCGTTTAACGTATGTGGAAGTATGTAGTCAAAGGGGTATTCAAAATTATTACTTCGTACTTTTATGGTTTCGCCGGTTTCATAATTATTAAGCCGTGCAAAGAATTTTACTGAATCTTCACTATTTGGGTCATTAAAACTTTCCCAAAGAATAAATGGGTTCATAAACTCAGAACTTGACATTCCGCTACCTAAGAAAGTAGTTGAAACATCCTCTCCTCTTGTTTCCGATCTATATACTTCACCTTCAGGCCTTGCAAAAATATAAGCATTAGGATTAATTAATGACATTGCTGTGTAACATCCATTTCCGGGTGCCAATTGGTCAGCTTTTTTTGCAACAGCCGCATCGCCTTCACCTTTAATATATAATATACCGTTATCTTGTACTCCTCCGAGGATTTCTTTTTTGTTTACCGAGAATGAAACCGAATAAAACTGTGTAGTGTAATAGTTCTTATTTTTTACCATGAATTGTTCATCACCGTTTAAAGATATTGAAATACCACCATCTGTAGCAATTACAAACTGATCTGGAATTCCCGGGCGAAAAACGTAGGCATGATGGCCGGAATGAATATAATAAGTAAAAAATCGAGGCCAAAAGTAGCCTGATTTTTCTTGCCATTGATAATAACCTTCGTCATATTTTGTCCCATGCCATAAATTTACTCCTCCAACTAAAACTTTATCCGGGTTATTCGGATAAACTGTTATTGTACTTGCATTTATTCCTTTTCCTTCGAAGAAATCATAAGTTATATTATCTCCCGGAAGAATAATATCCCATGTTTTACCTTTATTGTTTGATTTGTAAATATTATAAAGATAACCCATTGAAGTAATTACATTTGCATAAATAATACTTTGGTCTGATGGTGCAATAGCAAATTCAATTCTGCCAACATTATCATTTGGAAGATCACTTAATTTTCCCGGATTTGGAGCCCAATTTGCAGAATCATTATAAGAATATGTTGTATCGTTTCCATTAGTTATTATTAAATTATTTTCAATATATGAATATGATTTAGCAATAAAATGAGGATCGGTAGGATATTTGGCAATATTTTTAAATAATATTCCATCCTCACTTGTAAAAGTTAAATTATCGACAAACGCAATTATTGATCCATCATCATAAACTTTTACTTCAAGTGAGTTGCCTGTAAGAGGTAACAGAATTCTTGATAAATCCTGTGATATTGTATCAACAGTAATTGCTGTTGTGTCAGGATTATACATTGTTATTTTATCTCCGTTAATTTCTATTGAATCACAAGTAATTGAATAATTTTTCTCAATATCATAACTGGTGCTGTCATGTATGAATTCAGGAATAATCCATGATTCACCTCCTTGATCTAAATATTGAAAACCTGTATTTGTGGCTGCATAAATACGATTTGTGTTATTGTTAATAGCAATTTCGTTAATATAAGCCCAATCAACAGTATCGTTATCTTGTGTGATTTCAGGTTTCGTACCAGGAACTAATTCAAAGTTATCGCCATCGGTTGACTTGTAAAGCCCACTTCCAACAACACCTCCGAATTCTGAATAATCCTGGGCGATAAACCCTTCTCCTGTTCCAGCATAAATTGTTCCGTCAGTAGCTTGAATCATGCAGCTTACTGATAAACAAGCTGTACCGTTAGTGGTATTCACTTGATTCCATGAACTTCCAACATTTGTTGATTTCCATATTCCACCGCTGACATTACCGGCATAAATAGTATTAGCATCTGCATCCTGATTATCAAAAAGTATTGCTCTTGTCCTTCCCCCAAAATTATCAGGGCCAATTTGCTCCCAATTTAATTCTATTGAATTGCCCGATTTTGCTTTGTTCTTAGCAATTTGTTCTCTTGCCTTCAAAACATCGTTCGGATCTATTTTTCCGGTTAGTTGATTGTTTCTGATTTTTGCAACATAAGAGGTAGCTTTCTGCTCACTCAGAACATTTTCTTTCGCAGAGCTTTTTCCCGGTTCGTATTTTTGCTCTGATTTTATCCCAGCTGATGAAAGAAAAAAAGCTGAAAATCCGATAATTATAGCTATAAAGCCAAAAGGTAAAATTTTATTTTTCATATCAAATAATTAGATTAATATTTATTATTAAATAATCTTTAAAATAGTGGCACAAGATACACCCTTTTTAAATATTAGCATTATTTTTTTTTAAAAAAATATTCACAAAAAGATTTACACACCCCATAATCACAAATTTATGATGTTTATTAATATTTTTTTATAAAAATCAGTTTTCGGTAATAGTTAATCAGTTTTCGGTTTATATGTCTCCGTAGATAAAATTCATGAATTTTATTTACGGATTTGACATTTATTTTCTATTTCGCGGTTTAAAAGTAAAATCTCTCGCATAAGGAGAAATATTCTGTGCAGAAAATTCCTTTTTTAAATATTTAAAATATCCTGCAATTGCAATCATTGCAGCATTATCGGTGCTATATTCAAGCTCTGGAATAAATATCGTCCAATTTCTTAGTTTTTGGGTTTTAATCAATTCACTACGAAGTTCGGAATTTGCCGACACTCCTCCTGCAATTGCAATTTCTTTAATACCGGTTGTTTCAGAGGCTTTTATGAGTTTTTTTATCAAAATTGTAACTATTGTTTTTTGAATCGAAGCACATAGATCATATAAATTATTATCTATAAACTTCTGATTTTCTTTTAAGCGGTCGCGAATAAAATATAAAAATGAAGTTTTCAGGCCGCTAAAACTAAAATTTAAATCGGGAATTTTTGGCTCGGGGAAGGTAAAAGCATTTTTATTACCAAGTTTTGCATATTTGTCTATCAATGGTCCGCCAGGGTAAGAAAGCCCCAATATTTTTGCTGCTTTATCGAAGGCTTCTCCGGCAGCATCATCAATAGTTCTGCCTATTATTTCCATTTGAAAATAATCTTTCAGAAGTACAATTTGTGTATGGCCACCGGAAACCACAAGGCATAAAAAAGGAAATTTCGGAATCCTTTGGTTTTCGCTGTCTTTAATAAAATGTGATAAAATATGTGCATGTAAATGGTTTACTTCAATCAGTGGAATATCTAATCCGAGTGAAAATGCTTTTGCAAAAGAAGTCCCAACAAGAAGTGAACCTAATAATCCCGGCCCAAGAGTAAAAGCAACTGCATTCAATTGATTTTTGTTTATCTTTGCCGCATGTAAAGCTTTATCAATAACTGGGATAATGTTTTGTTGATGAGCACGTGAAGCCAATTCGGGAACTACACCGCCAAATTCGCGATGAACTTCCTGATTTGCTATAATGTTGGATAGTACTTTGGTATCTTTAATGACCGCCGCAGAGGTGTCATCGCAGGATGATTCAATACCGAGAATGTAGATGCTCATTAATTATACTTTAGTGTAAAAATGCAAAATTATTAAAAAAAAACTTAGTAGAATATTATTATATACCGGAGTAGTAATTTTTACTTTACCTATTGTTATTTACTCGATTTTATGTGATCCCGTGGTTCAGACTTTTGTTGCACGCTCAATTGCTTTTCAATTGTCCGAAAAATTGAATTCTGAGATTAAGATAGGCAGTGTGTATATTTCATTATCTTTAGATGTTGTTTTAGAGGATGTTTTGATAAACGACCAAAAAGGCAATAAAATTCTGGAAGCCGAAAAGCTAGAATTTGATGTTGAAAGAATCGACAGAAAGAATAATTTTTTAAAATTTGCGGGGATTAAACTCAAAAATCCTGATATTAATCTAATAAAATATAAAGGCGATTCGACTTTTAGTTTTAAATTTTTGACAGAATATTTTAAATCAGATAATAATAGTACAGATACGACTGATGTAGAAAAGAAAGAAAAGTGGAATTTTGATTTAAATAGATTGAGTATCAGTGATGGACATTTTGTTTTTCAGAACAATAATAAACCAAAAAAAGAAAAAGGCCTTGATTATGCTGACATGGATATTAATGAAATATATTTAGATATTCAAAGCATCAAAATTGAAAGTGATACCTTTAATTTTATTATCGAAAAACTCAGTGCAAAAGATAAATGTGGATTAAATCTGAAAGATTTTAGCGGACGATTTCGATTATGTTCAAGATCATTATATGCAAGGGATTTAAGAATTAATACAAATAAAACCGATCTTTCGCTTGATCTCATTTTTGCATATTCCGGTTTTTCCGATTTTGATAATTTTGAAGAAAAAATTTCAATCCAGACCATAATTAAACCGTCACAGCTTAATATTTATGATATCGGGTTTTTTGCACCTTCTTTATTTGTTATGGATAATCCATTATCAATATCAGGAAACATAAGTGGGAGAGTAAATAATTTGAAGGCAAAAAATTTTACCTTTAATTATGGTGTGTCATCAAAATTTGATGGTAATATAAATATTAACGGTTTGCCTAATATCGAAGAAAGTTTTGTCCATCTATCAATAAATGAATTTAAAACCAATATCAAGGATGTTGAGACCTTGAAGTTGCCGATTGAATCTGTTCATCTTCAAATTCCCGATATTTTAAAAAAATTCGGAAAAATTGATATTAAAGGTTTCTTCACAGGGTTTTATAATGATTTTAACACAAAATTTAATGTAAATACTACTATTGGTGCAATAACTACTGATGTTATTCTTAAAAATAATTTGGAAAAAGAGCATGTTGAATATAACGGTAAAATTGTTGCCGATCAATTTGATCTCGGTGATTTCCTTTCTTTGGACGAATATCTTGGCCGCCTGAATTTTAATGCCGATTTTTCAGGTTCCGGATTTTCATCTGAATCGGCTGTAGTTGAAATAAACGGAATGATTGATTCATTGCAGTTTATGCGTAATAATTTTAATACGATTAAACTAAAGGGTGAATTAGCTGAAAACAAATTCAACGGCAACCTTAATATTCAGGATGAATTATTGAAATTTTCTTTTGATGGAATTGTTGACTTTAATCAAAAACTTCCGGTATTTAATTTTTCTTCAAAAATCAGAAATGCAAAACTCTATGATTTAAATATTTTAACTCATAATCCGACAATAGACTTTTCCTCGAATTTGCTGATTAATTTTGTTGGAAGCGGTGTTGATGATGTTTTTGGAAGCGTAAATATTGATAGCACAAAATATTATGAGGAAAACAAATTGTTTTATCTTGATCATTTTGCCTTAGTTACATTAAATGATACGAGTGTTAATAAAAATATTAATCTTACGTCTGATTTTGCCGACGCTGAAATTAAAGGCGATTTTCTTCTAACTGAATTGTTCCCTTCAATCATTAATTTTGTTGATAATTATATACATGCCGACATACTCTTTGAAGTTGATCCAAAAAAATTAGAAAATTTATGTACTCAGGATTTTGAGTATTCGGTTAATCTGAAAAACACTAATTCATTATGTGAATTATTGTACCCATCAATAGAAATTGCAGAAAATACCAGCCTTACCGGAAAATTTAAATCCGAAGAAAATCTTTTTGAAATGAAGGCAAATTCACCACAGATAGATTTTAAAGGTTCAAAAATATTTGATTGGTTTTTAGAAAGTGAATCGAAAGGAGAAAAGTTTTTGATTAAAATCGGCAGCAAGCGTTTCTCGTTTAAAGAAACAAGCGAACAGGATACTTTACAACTTGGCCTCGATAGTTTGATATTTTCTACTGAAATTATGAACGATAGTATCAATTACGATATTTGCTGGAATAATGTTTCTGAAGATAATTATAAAGGTGATCTTGCCGGATGCTTTTCCTTTAAGGATGAACTGATCAGAGCAAAAATTACAAATGCCGATATTATAGTTAATGATACGACATGGACGATCAGTAAAGATAATTTTATTGAAATCGATACAACTTCTTATACCATAAATGATTTTTCTTTTATTGGTAATAACCAGAATCTTAATATTGATGGAATAATATCGGTTTTACCTGAAGACACAATTAATTTTGAATTCTCGAACTGGTCAATTTCAAATTTTGATATATTTCTTGATAAAAGCAAATTTGATATTAAAGGAATAATTAATGGTAAAATAAACCTTTCCGATTTATATAAATCACCAAGCTTTTTCTCAGATTTAGAAATTGATAGTTTATTTTTTAATGGTGAAAACCTCGGTGAAGCGGTTTTCTATACAAAATGGAATAATCAAACAAATTCAATTGATGTTGATGCCGAGATTTTTAGTTTCGGAAATATCGGTAAAACGAAATCGCTTGAAGTTTCAGGACATTATTATCCTTATAATACCTCTGATACTTATGATTTTGATATTAATTTGAGTAATTTTAAACTTATTACACTTTCACCTTTCATTGATGTTTTTGCTTCTGATATCGAAGGACTTGCATCAGGTAAGTTTACTTTAAAAGGCCCAATTGACAAACCAGATCTGACAGGAAAGCTATCTCTTTTCAGAGCAGGTTTTCGAATTGATTATTTGAATACAAAATATTCACTTGCCAATGATATTGAGTTTGCTAATAATCAGATTATTTTTGATGATATTGTTCTTTACGACACTTTGGGAAACGAAGCAAAATGTAATGGGAAAATCGAACATAATTATTTAAATAATTTTAATTTGGATTTGAATATTTCATTAGAAAAATTTTCGTGTTTAAATACTGATATTTACCAAAACAACGAATTTTATGGAAAAGCAACTGCAAGCGGTAATGTAAAAATGAACGGTCCTTTTGATAATATTGTAATGGATATTGTAGCAAAACCAGATAAAGGAACGAAAATTAATATTCCATTATCCTCGGCTGTCAGTATTTCTGAAACTAATTATATTGTTTTTGAAAATAGTGTTGATACGGTTGTAAAACAAAAAGATTATAAGGTTGATCTATCGGGATTAAGTTTAAGTTTAGATATTAATGTTACTCCCGATGCAGAAGTTGCAATATTTCTTCCATCGCAAATGGGTAATATTAAAGGTGTTGGCAGTGGTGATATTAAGCTTGATATTAACACAAGAGGTGATTTCAGCATAAATGGTGATTATATAATTGACCATGGATCTTTCTTTTTCACAATCCAAAATATGTTAAACCGAAAATTTGAAATTATAAAAGGAGGAAAAATATCCTGGACAGGCAGCCCTTATGATGCCGAAATAAATATGAAAGCATTATATAAAGTAAAAACGTCGCTGGCAAGCCTCGGAGCAAATATTGATACAACTTCAAACTATAAATCAAGGGTTAATGTTGATTTAATTCTTGGTTTGAAAAATCAATTAATGAATCCTGAGATCACTTCAAGCATCGAATTCCCAAATATTGATGAGCAAACCAGTCAGTCAATCTATTCTGTTCTTGATACCACAAATCAGGCATTAATGAATCAACAAATGATCTCTTTGTTGGTTTTAAACAGTTTTAGCTATAATGCCGGGGATGTTGGTTCTCTCGGCGTTTCGTCTTTAGGATTTATTTCAGGGGCGCTAAGCAATTGGCTTTCTCAAATAAGCAAGGATTTTGATATTGGAATAAATTATACTCCAGGTGATAAAATTTCGGAGGAAGAACTACAGGTCGCACTTTCAACACAATTATTTAATGATAGGGTCTCGATTGATGGGAATTTTGGTGTTGTCGGGGATCAAAACTCTCAAAAAACAAGTAATATTGTAGGTGATGTTAATGTAGAAGTTAAAATCACTCCGGACGGGCGTTTTAGAATAAGGGCTTTTAACCGTACAAACGATATTGATATTCTTGAAGATAACTCGCCTTATACTCAGGGTGTTGGTGTTTTTTATAGAAAAGAATTCAATAGTTTTAAGGAATTGTTTCAGTGGATGAAAAGGAGAAAAGATGGGAGAAAGTGAGGATTAATGATTAGATTCCTGCTTTACAACAATCTGAGTTCTGAGAAAAAAATTGAAGTTTCAATAATTTAATCACAAAAAAAACATATCCCATAGCATTAATTTTTAAAATAAATTTTTCTACCTGTTTTAATTATTTCATGTACAAAAGGGTCAGTTTCATTAAATTCATCTTTTAAAAAAACATGAGGTTCTATAATCGTTTCGTCATCATTTCGTAACGACATCAGTTGTATTTCAAAATTAAACCGGTTGTTAAATTTGTCAACAATAATAGCAAGATCAATATCGCTGTATTCTTGATTGGTACTTTTAGCAAAAGAGCCAAACAAATATACTTCTTCAACATTAATTTTATTTGCAACTAATCTGCTAATATATTTATTAATTAATCCGCTAATAAACTGATTATCCATATTTTCTGTTTTTTTATTTCCAAAATCCATTTGTTAGTAAACTTAGCCGTACATAATTTATAAAAATTGCTTTTATAGTCATCATATCTTGCTTTTATATTAAATCTTGTAATTGTGTCATAAACTAAAATCTGTTCTTTAGAAAGTTCAATTTTGGATTTTATTAGTAATCTTCTTAAATCATGTATTGGAGGAGGATAATTCGTGTTAGTTTTGATATATAGTGCTTTTAATAATTTTTCAATAACAAGATGCCCCATAAATAAAGACCAGTAGTAATGTTTTGTCTTATACATATCAAGCATTGTTTTATAATCATCCTCAGAACTTATCTTCCAATACCTAATTAGTTTTTCAGTGTCTATTTTATTATTATGATTCATATAAAGAGTTATTGTTTATTCATCAATAAAAAATTTATGTAATTCAAAGATTGAGATTATTCATATTATTTATCCTTTAATGCGCAAAGATAGTAAAAAATTAACGGACAAGTTTGGACTTTTTCCTTTAGTTTTCAGTTCACAACCTTCGGTCCATTTCTATTAAGTTAATACTATTAGAAATTTAGGTTGTTATCACCAACTTTGGTACTCTTTCAAAAAATAAAGTTGTTATTACTATCGAACACAGATTTACTCTGCGCATCCGATCAATTGAGGGTTTTAAATTTTCAGTTACTTCTAACCCTTATTGCTATCAATACTGTTAATCAGTAAAATCCGTATAATCTGTGGACAGGCTATAATTATACAATCTAAAAATAAAAATTCAATGAAATTTTTGAAAAAGTCGGACTCGTATTGAATTTAAACTCATTTTCAGTTTCTGTTTTTTGATAATCACCTGTATTTGGATTATATATCTCATCATCATAAGTATCCTTGTATTTTAAATGTAGATGCCTAAATCCAAATTCACCTCCTAAACTAAAGTTCTCATCAAAGAAATATTCCATACCGAATCCAAATTCACCTCCCCAAATACTCATATTTTTAATTGCATTGTCAAAATCTTCGTCTTCTTCTCCATCATATTTTAACTTACCACTTATGAAAGGCTTGGATAAACTTAGTGATAAATAGGCTTGAATATTATTTTTTTGTTTTATAAAGTATTTTACTCCAATGTTGGGTATCAATAAACTTCCTGAAAAGGTAGTTTTATCTGAATATGACACTATTTTATTTAAATCATAATCAAACTTTTCACCATTCTCCTCAAATTTGAACTTTGCATTTAAATACTGAAAACCGATATAAGGCACAACTTTGTTATTCATTTTATATCCAAAATAGGCAGTATTCAAACCAAAACCGGGAGATACTCCAAAAGAGAATTGGCTATAAGATTTAATACTCAGCACCATGGCTGCTAATAATACTAATGATAATTTAATTTTTATGACATAATTTTTGAGGTTAAACATATTGATAAAAATATTATAATAATTTCATATTTAAATAATGGATTAATATTTTATATTTTTCTTAATTCCATGATAGCTTCAAAAGTTTTCTGCAATGATAAAAGTGTTTATCTCCAATAGAAACAGCGGTTTATATATCTTGAAATAAGGTCTTATTTGTTATTTGATTTTGTTAATAAACTCTTTTATATTTACTTCAGCATCTTTTAAAGCACCTCTCAAGGTGTAACGGTTAATTTCATCATGATAAGGAATAACTATCTTCCTCCCATCGTCATGTTTCATCTTAACATGACTGCCTTTTCTGCTCAACTCAACAAAACCAAGTCGTTTAAGGGTTGAAAGTACTTGCCGTCTGGATAACAAAGGAAGTTTCATAAAACCAATTCACATATTTCATGATTTTTGTCTGCTGCAAGTAAATCTATTTCAGGCTCTAAGTATAACTCAATAGCTTCCTGAATATTTAACAACGCGTCTTTTTTAGTTTTTCCCTGAGACCAGCAACTTCTTAATGAAGGACAATGAACGACATAATATCCATCTTCACTTTTTTCTATAATTACCATTATTTTCATTTCATATATATTTTTTAGGCAAAATTACATAATGATTTTGTCAATTGCAAATCGGAAGTTGTGCCATGTATTAATTCCAGTACTACTTCTATTTAAAAATAATCAATTATAAATCAAGAATTTAAGGTTTAAGCAGTGTATCAATTCCGGTGCCACTTCTATTTTAGTTGTTTACATTTCCTCAACCTCCTTTAAATTATTTTCCCTGTCTCTATCAATCAAAACAATAAAGGGATCAATTCCGGCAAAGTATGGTTTTTCGCTAACGATGATTTCAATCTCGTTTTTATTTTGTGTGAACTTGTGCTTTTTGTAATAGATTTCTTCTTTATCTTCATTCAAAATACCAACATAAATATAATCGTTTAGAGGTTGTTCCGTTTGAGTTCCAATGCTGTCGGCATAGAATTTCGTTGCTTTTACTTTTATCCTTACTTTATATTTCTCGTTGTTTATTATTTCGTATTGTGCCGATTCGGTTTCGTTTTCATACAGAGTAATTTTCTCAAAAAGATCAGTAACAAGATATTGCATGCTGTCGGGAGTGGATTTTTTAATTTCGCTAATAAAATCAATTGAAAGAGGATAATTATCGGTTGATCCATATTTATCCACAAGGCGGCTTAAAGCTGAGCTTAATGAATCCAAACCGATATAATCGTGTAACGCATACATTACTACTGAACTTTTTGGATAGTTCAGATAATCCTGATTTGGCAATGACCGAAACATTGCCCTTTCACCTTCATAATCAGTTTTTCGGCGACGTAAGTATCTTTCCATTTCATCTTTAAGGTGTTTTCTTGACATCTTCAGTCCGTATTTTTCTTCATTGCACATAGCCTCAACATATTGGGCCATTGTTTCGGTGAGCATAAATCCACCTTCAGCAAAAGCAGGAGTAACAACATATCCCCACCACTGATGAGCCATTTCATGTACACAAACTCCAAACATCATATCAACTATATCCGGGTCATTAAAATTTGCGGTAAATCCGGAACCTTCGCGCCAAATAAAAACACCAGGCTGTGAGCGGGCGGCTCCTCCTTTTAAATAATCAGGGATTTCTACAATCCTGATATTATTAAACGGAAAATCGCAATAGTTTTTAGTATTAAAATCAAATGACCTCTTTACACCGTCTATCATTCGCTGAACATTGTACGGATGCTTTTTATCATAATAGATTTCAATATTTATGTCCTGATATTTATCCTTTGCTACTTCATACCTTCCGGATGCAAAAATTAACTCATTTTGCATCGGAGTATCAGAATGATAATGGAAATAATTACGCTTACCTTCTGTCCATTTCTTAATAAGTTCACCGTTTGAAACAATGGTTTGGTCACTGTTTGTGCTGATTACAGCATTAAACTTTACATTGTCGAGGTTAACATAAGGAGCTTTTCTGTTGGCTTCCCTTAATGAAGGAAATGCAGAAAGTCCATCCAATCCATATTTTCTCCTTTCATTTTCGTCCATAAGAATGAAAAGATTATTATACCCGATTATCGGAAAGAAAGGGGACTCACCACCTGAGAGCATCAAACAGCTTCCATTTTCAGCAATAAAATCTTTTGGATGATTATCGTCGGTAAAGCCATTTGTCAGTATCTCATAATCAAATAGCAATTTTATTTCATCTCCGGGTTTTAAAGGTTTATCTAATTTAAAAACTTTAAATCCAACTTCTTCTCCTTCATGAATTAATTCAGCGGGAGCACTAAATTCAAATTTTTTAATATTATCTATTAACCTACCCTCCCAAAGATTAGTACAAATTTCGTCAATGTTTTTATCTGAATTGTTTTTTAGCAAATAATAGCCTTGAATAAAAGCTTCTCTTTTTTCAGGAAATATGTCAATTTTTAAATCGATATTTGAAATATCGGGTTGCGTAACATCTTTGTATTTGCTATATTTTATTTCATATTGGGCTTTGATATTTTTGTAGGTTTTTTCCGACATATACGAATTCAGAATATATTTATTGTAATAAATAAAGCTACCTGAGCTTATAAATAAAATAATTAGAATTCCCAATGAGGCTTTCTGAAATCTCGTGATACTTTGTCTTGCAATTCTAAACCGGAATTTAAGATTGGTCTCATTATTTCGTCGCCATAACAATGTACTTATCAATATGAAAATCCCGCCAAGGAAAGCCCAATAAACCGTGTACCATAAAATGGTTTCTGCATTAAACCCAAAACCATTCATATTTGAATAAGTAAAATTAGGGATTTTCCCATATCTGAGTAAATAATGATCAACCCTAAGAACAATAAACACTACAATATCCAAAACAAAATAAAGAGCAGATATAAAAAATCCGAGATATTTATTTGGTGTAAGATTTTGAATTAATAAAACAATAATTGCCATAAACCAATAATTGAGTAAATCAATTCCAAATAAGTGCTTTATGTATAAACCGAAATTAATATCTGTAAAACCAAGAAATAATTGGGTGATTATTCCTCCAATCATCGCAAGAGTAATAAAAAGAAACTGAATGCCCATGAGTGTGAAAAGTTTTGATAAATAGCTCATCCAGTTAGGGATAGGCAGGGTGTCATAAAATTCGTTTGAACCGTTATCTCTTTCACGCCACACTAAAACTCCTCCAAAAAAAATGGTCAACGGTATCATATATGTCCATAAATGATCCGTTTGTTTCAAAAATTCCGAAGTAAAGGGATATACCATTGAACGGTCAGACATTACATTACCAAGGAAATTAGCTAGTATTTCGCTAATTGCAAAGAAAGTAAGTATCAGAAAAGCCGGATGAAAAACAATCCGTTTAAATTCAAGAAAAACAAGTCTGAAACATTTTTGTAACTGAAATATAAATGTTTCATTAATACTTGAAGTTGGAATTCGTTGAATAACTCTTTCTCTTTGTACAGCTATTTCGGTTGAAATTTCTTTGTCTTTTTTCTTCTTTGTTTCAAGCTGAGATACAAATTTGAATTTTTTCCAGGTGTAAAATAATATCCCGAAACTTATACTCAGCCAGATTATCCTGTTCAGAATAAATACGCCATTAATGGGCATTTGGTTGGCATTCATATCGGCAACTGTCCAAAATTTTGCCTGAAGATTAATAGCCAAAATTCCAAAAGGGTCAATTAACGATTTTACAGTTTCATTATCCACAGTCGTCAATCCACCCATCAATAAGCCATAAATTCCAAGAAAAGCTATGCCGGCAATGTATGTCATTATCATACGGCGGCTTAAAGTTGCAAGTGCGAAAAATATGCTGCTAATAAATATCAGGTTAGGTATTAATATTAAAACTATTGGAACAATAAAAGCCTGCAATTGAAAAGGTCCGTAATATTTATCGTCAATGCTAAGGCAACCGAAAATATATCCTAAAACCACACCTGCAAAAATTAAAATGTTTGCAACCAAAGCTCCGCTAAACCTGCCTCCGAGATATGCGAATTTAGACATTGGGGTTGTGAAGAAAAAATCGTGGATGTTGGCCTCAAAATCTTTAGCAACAGCACGCCCTACGATTAACATTGTAAATAAAATGCTAATAATGCTAAAATTTGTAAATATTTTCGCAATATTTATTGCTGCATTATTCCATTCTTTGCCAAATCTCATTCCCATCATTATTGTGTTTGGATCGGTATTGGAAGACCACAAATAAGCTGAATAAAACATTATAGCCGTAAAAATATAAAAGGCAATGCTTTTCAGATTTTTCTTTAATTCGGTGGTGAATATTGTTGTGAACATAATTTTATTTATTATTTCTGCTTAACCAATAAAAATAAACATCTTCGAGAGTTGGGAGAGATGATTCAAAATTGTTTTCGGGCTTTGTTTCGGAGAAAATTCTAATAAAAGTTTTACCTGTAAAAAGACGATTCGATATAAGATCGTATTTTTTTTCATAAATTTCAATATCAGATTTAAGAATGTCTTTTTCCCATATTTTACCTTTTAAGAAATTGATAGCATTAGCAGGATTATCTTTAAATAGAATTTTACCATTATTTATAATAGCCATATTTGAGCATAACTGGCTCACATCAGCAACAATATGGGTTGAGAGAATTATAATTATATCTTCGCCAATTTCGCTCAACAAATTATGAAAACGATTTCTTTCTTCAGGATCGAGGCCTGCTGTAGGTTCATCAACAATTATTAATTTAGGATTTCCAAGCAAAGCATGAGCTATTCCAAAACGTTGTTTCATTCCTCCCGAAAAAGTCTTAAGCTTTTGTTTTCGTTCATTCCAGAGATTTACACGCTTTAGCAACATCTCAACTTTTTCATGGCGTTCTTTTTTGTTTCCAACACCTTTTAGCATCATAAAATGATCAAGTAGCTTGTATGCATTGTCTTTGGGATAAAATCCAAATTCCTGGGGTAAATAACCAAGAATCTTTTTAACCTCCCTTTTTTGGGTCAGGACATCAATATCACCTAATCTTATTTCGCCTGAATCGGCTTCCTGTAAAGTTGCTATTATCCGCATCAATGTTGACTTCCCGGCACCATTTGGTCCTAATAATCCATACAGGCCGGTAGGGATATTCAATGAAACATTTTTTAGTGCAACTACTCCGTTTGAGTATGTTTTTGAGAGATTTTTAATTTCTATTTCCATTTTAAAAAGTTATTTGGTGTTATTTTTCTTAGACGAGTGCAAATAATATTTGGTTACACCTACGAATTAAAAAACTAAAGCCGGACAATCATCAAAAACTGCCCGGCTTTTCAAAAATAAACATCTTATCAAAGGTCCTATTCAATCACAACCTTTTTCGTTGAAACTCCTTTTTCCGTTTCAATTTGAATAAAGTAAATTCCCGAATTATAAGTTGAAGTATTGATAGTGATTTCCATACCACTAACATTGATATTATCAATAATTTGTCCGATATAATTCAATACTTTAACATTTAAAACCTTATAATTGGAATTGATATTTAAAATATCGGTAGCAGGATTTGGATAAACAAATATTGTTTCCTCCATCTTTTCAATTGATCCTTTTGTAATATTTACAATGCTGTATTTTCCATCCTCAGCAGGGTAAACATCAGAATCATAAGAATCATACATAGTTTCCATAGTGAAATCGGCTAAAACAATATTATTTTCTGACCAGACTTTAAATGTTATCGGATTGCCTGCTTCGTAACCTTGTCCATTAATTAATGCACTAAATAGAGCAAGTTCGTTATCAAAAGTATTTTGAGAATTTACTTTCATAGCACCAACCATAATATTTCCATCGTAAGCCGCAATCTCATCACCAATTTCCAAACCTGAAACATAAATTGTATAAACCGGATCGGCTGCATTTCCTCCTTTGAAAGCAAAGTGCGTTGGAACAGCAGTCATTTTGCCACTCGATTTTGCTGCTGCAGGATAAATAATTTCACCGCCAGCAAACATTTTAACAAGATAACCCTCACCGGACATTGCATCACCAATACCGTTTACCCAGTTGGGCCCGATTTTTCTTAACATTCCTCCTTGTGAGTTTCTAATAAAATCAAGGTCATCGCCAATGATAGTTTCAAAGGCAAGCAAGGCATCCATTGGAGTTTCGGGGAAATAACTTACAAACTGAAATCCTGTTGCAACCGGAATCGGAGTTCCGGGATCAACCAAAGTTCCATTTATTGTAAATGAATCAGCGGCAAACATTTTAACAAGGTAACCTTCGTCAATAATCCAGTCGCCAATTCCATTTACCCAGTTTGGGCCAATTTTTCTTAACATTTCTCCTTGTGAATTTCTAACAAAATCGAGGTTATTATTTAGTACATCTGCCATAACAACAGTCATATCAGGATTTTCGGGGATGATTCGTGTGGAAACAAATTGATACCCTTCAGACATATTGATTGTTTGGTTATTAGGGACTGGTTCAATATCAAAAAAGTCCAGTATTCTTTGCAATAAAGTGTCTCTTGTACTTGGTGGTGATCCATCAACCAGCTTTGCAAGGGCATAGGAAAAACAAAATGTTTTTTGGCCGTATTCACCTTCTCCCTGAACTGCAACTGTTCCGTACCCTTGCTCCTCAAAGGCTGCAATACCGTTTTCATTGGGTGTCATTTTATCAATATACCAGTTTGGACTTTGCGTTGAACCTGCAAATTCAAGATTTTGACAAATTGAGTTCTCAAAACCCGTTAGTAAGGATAAAAAATTGGTGTAGGTTATGTAATGAGCTTCAGCAATTCCAAATAAGTTAAAAATCTCCTCCTGATTAGGATATCCAAAATATGTTTGAACACTAAAAAAAGAACCACACTCTATATAAATTCTTCCACCCTGATAAAGGTAGTCTGCCATACTTTGTATCATCTCAATCGAGAAGGGTGTACCAAACATATTTAGTGTTTGTCCAAAATTGCCATACGACAAGAATACAGCATCAAATCCCTGAAGCGATGATGGAAAATAGGATGTATAAAATACCTGGAATCCCTGATCAACAAGAAATTCATTGATAAAATCCCCGCTGTATGCACTGCCTGCTCCTTCTCCCTGGAATACTAATATACCGGTTGGTGCAACCAATAGATCAATTGAAATGGTCTCACCCCAGGTGATTTCTTTATCAGCAGTTGTAATGAGCTCAAAATTGGCTAAATGAGTAGTAGCTTGTTCTGAAATTACAAACTCAAAAACATTCTCCAGGGTAAAATAATCATCGGCAGGAATATCTCCTATATAAGTATCATTTACAATTGTAATCTCCGGATCCTCCGTCGAAAGAGTAAAGCTTGCATCTTCAGCACCCACACCATAATTATAATTTCTAAGCTTCAGGCTAAGACTTATCGTATCTCCAGGTTCAGGAATATGGTTGCTGTCCAGATCCTGAAAATCTGAATAAAACAGATCAAGTGCAATTTCCTGTTGAAGGGTGACGCCAGATGAATCCAGTGCACTGAATGCATTGATCCGGCCTGCACCTAATTGGTTTTCATATCCGGGATTAATCGTATCAATATCATCAGCTGTGCCCAGTACCTGAGTTATCACCTGATCAGAAGTCCATTCAGGATGATATGACTTTACAAGGCCTAACAAACCAGCTACAATGGGAGTAGCACATGAAGTACCTGATGCACTTTGGTATGAATTATTTACATATGTGCTTAATAGTTCATAATTGCTACCTGTGCCATCTCCACCTGGTGCACTAATAGCTATATGTGGTCCAAAATTGGAATAATATGCCTTAGCATCCAAATGATTAAGGGCAGCTACAGCAATTACACCCGGATATGAAGCTGGATACATATTTTTAAACTGATTGGAATTACCTGTACCACCGACGATAATACTGCCCAATCCTATAGCATAAGAAACAGCTTCGTGATGGGCCAGACAATACCAATCGTAGTACCCCCAGCTATTGGAAATAACATCTGCTCCGTTTTCAGCAGCGTATATAATTGCATTGTATGCCTGAGTCTCATAATTATAGAAACCACACTGTACAGGTAGTATTTTCAGGTTCCAGCTTATACTGGCAATCCCAATGTTATTATTGGTAGTAGCACTTGCATATCCTGCCATAAGAGTGCCATGGTGCCATTTATAGGTTCCTGGTGTTGGGTTAGGATCATTATTTGATAATGCAAAATTCCACCCTATGAAATCATCAATATAGCCATTGCCATCATCATCCACACCGTTTTCATCATCCGGGTCAAAAACCCAGGCACCACCAATGAACTCCAGTGTTTTACCATCTCCATCAATATCTTCACCCATATTTTGCCAGATATTATCTATGAGGTCTTCATGGTCCCATTCAGTCCCGGAATCAACGATGGCAATTACAACTTCTTCCGTACCATTTTCCCCCTTATGGATTTCCCAGGCTTCTTCTGCAAATATTTGCTGAAGGTACGGTTGCTGGCCATACATGGGGTCATTGGATACTTCAAGAAGATGGATAACCGGAATTGGTTCCGCATATTCAATATTTGGATCTTTGGAAAATTCCCTGGCTACTTTGGTTACAGAATGTTCTTCGGAAAATTCAATTCTGTAGATTCTTGAGAGGTCGGGCATATCATCTCTCAGCTTTTGTGGATTATAGCGGAAGCGTTTCTCCAGCAAATCTAAATCATACTTGTTTGCTTTCACATCCAGTGAAGGAATATTAAAACTAACTTCCCCTC
>Ga0233437_1000844_pt1 | contig 63584 bp, 61 predicted proteins | sample SI_122_August201_FD_182714 | JGI IMG/M metagenome (GOLD analysis project Ga0233437, IMG submission 182714) | Seawater microbial communities from Saanich Inlet, British Columbia, Canada - SI_122_August2016_200_MG | ecosystem: Environmental > Aquatic > Marine > Inlet | place: Canada: British...
GTATGATGTTTGATGAATGAATTTCTCATCGTTTACATTTGTAAAGTCAACAATTCTATCAAATATATAGACAAACTCTCTTAGGGCTTTTGCCTCTCGGGCCAGAACTCTAGTTGGTGTTTCACCTTGTGCAATATTACCCATATCAACCCAGTCTTGAGAGGTAGATGGCAATCTCTTGTAAATATCTTGATAGTCGCTAAGAAGTACGTTTCTCTCATATTGACTCATCGCTTGTGTATGAGTAGTAGAACCATAGGCAAGGAAATCTACGACTAGCCACTCTGAAGAGTCCGAAGGAACAGCTTTTTTGAATTTCGCAAATTCTTTAATTGCGTCAATTTCTCGATCAAGGTTTCTAGTTTGGGCTTTCTTTGGTAATGATTGTTCAACTGTTACAGTTTCCTCGGAGATTAAGGTAGGCTCTGCTGGTGTATCAGTTGTGTCTGTTGTTGATTCGTCGGTGGTTGAGTCATCATCCGTAGTCGTTGTCTCGTCTGTGGTTGATTCGTCATCCGTAGTTGTTGTCTCGTCTGTGGTTGATTCGTCATCCGTAGTTGTTGTCTCGTCTGTGGTTGTTTCGTCAGTCGTTGTTGTGGTGGTTGTGCCAGTTGATCTTCTGGTTGTGCTTGCCGAGGCAGAACTAGCATAATAGGTAATTGAGAATGGGGTCAAATGAGTTATGTAACCTGTGATTGTATTATTACTAACATCCTGAACCTGTCCTGCCGCTGGAATCCATTCTCCATTATCAAAGTAGGTAAGACTTAAATCAGATTCATCTGAAATACCGGCCGCTGAGAGTTCACTATCAGTGTATTCCCAAACAATTTCCATACCATCTCCATTCAACTGACTTATTGACTTATTACTATTGTTTTTAGCGGTAATCTCAACAGCGTCTCCCAACACCTCAGCGAGCTCGGTAGAAGGTGCATCGATTGTTTCTAGAACAACTTGGCCGGCATTAGAATCTCTTCCAAGTACGTTCTGACCAAAGGTTGCCTTAACACCAGTATTATTACTATCATCAATAGTTGCACCAACTGATGGGGTTACACTTCTTGTTTCAGACTTCTTTATATTAGCTGCGTCAGCGGTTAGGGTGTTGTCAATATCAGTAACAGCACTACCACTAACAGCCACGGTTGAGCCTCTATCTGTCTCTGCGTGAAGTGGGGCGGCGGCAGTTACTGTCCAGGTGCCATCAGAAACATCAAGCGTGTAAGTACCATCTGAGTTTATTTCTGCTTGAGTAAATCCACCAGTTGAAGTCGTTGCCCAGACATAACCATCTTCGACAGGAGTTGTGCCGTCACTCTGATAGATCACTCCTGAAATCTGTTGCGCAGCACTGGTCAAGGCAGTTGCGTCAACGAAATTAAGAGTCGTATCTTCACTCATATTCAAATCAACTGGAGAAGGGGAGGTATAACTTGATTTTTTCGCTTGAACCTTATAGTTTGATCCTGACTTTAGTTTCATTGTATATGCACCGGTTGAGCTATCACTGGTTGTTTCTTTTTGCATACCTGTATTAGTATCACGGACAATGATATAAGCTTCAGTAAGAGGGGATCCTTCGGAATCATAAACCGTTCCAGATATCGTGTAAACAGTTGTAGAGGACAGATCAATTGTTACAGTAGCATCACTTGTTAAATCAACATTACTACTTGAGAAATCTCCAATTCCCTCGATGAAGACAAACACATCATAGGTGCCACTTGGTACACTTAATGTTTCACTAGCCGACAGGTCATGTATTGGCAGTCCTTTTCTAGTTCCTCCACTGGTATTCTTTACCTCCATGAAGCCGTTCATGTAACTTTCTCCTCCGGTGAAGGCAACTGTTAGAGTTTTTAGAGTATCGGCATCATAACTAATATTAGCTGTTTCGTTACCATCCACTACAACGGTTTGAGTAATTTCACCATAGTCAGGTGTCCATAATCCTAATCTATAGGTACCAACGCCAACTTTTATTTGATAATCACCAGCAGAGTCTGTCATTTCGTTTCTAAAGTACCCTCCTGACGGTCTATCATTATCAGTGTCCCAAGCTTCTAGATTAATTGGCATATTAGCCTGTACTGTTCCGCCAATTGATACATTACCAGATATTGTATAACAGGTTCCAGACGTTGGTCGTAAGCTTACATTTGACGAACTTGCCGATGTGATGGTTACTGTTTCTGTAATCACACCACAACTGTTAGTACCGTAAGGCATGTCAGCGGTCAACACCCAGGTTCCAGCTGATACATTTAAGATAAAGTCTCCATTGGTATCAGTGCCTGAATGAGTCATTCTATGAGTTGTGCTTTCTTCTGCCATTACATGAGAGTACTGCAGAGCCCCACCGTTTGAATTTGAAACTGTTCCCGATATTGTGTATTCCATTTTAGGCATTTTCATTAACAATGGGCTTGCTACGGTGACTAAACTGCCTTTTTGATAGACATCGGCCGTACTGTTGCCATCATTATTACCAGCATCTTGTGTCTTTACTTCAACTTTTTGCATTGGAGAATCACCAGAGCCTGGCAAGAATGCACCGACTTGATAGACTCCATTATTTGAAATTTTTAGAGTAAATGTACCATCGGCATTTGATTGCGCATTTGAACCCATACCACCAAATCCCATGGATTGGTTAGCAAAGATTTCTGCGTTGCCGACATTATTGTAAACAACTGTTCCTGAAGCAATCTCAGAGCTCAAAGCTGTTTTTAGCGTAATCGTTGTGCCTGAAATTGAAGAAATTGATGAGTCAGTTGTTCCAATTGTGATATTATCATTAGCGGAGAATCCACTACCACTTGCAACAGAGATTGTTGTAGCTCCATTGGCCGCGGTTGAAGCTAGGGTAGTTGAGGTGCTGATTACGCGACCATTAATCTGTTTATCAGCTGATCCGACAGTGAAGGAGAGCTCTGTTATTGTTGCATTTGTGTCTGTTCTTTTAATAACAGGTGTTCCTCCAACGCCAGCTACATCAATACCAATATTCATTGGTGGCATCCAATCAGGCATTGGTGGTGGCCCCATCATTGGACCTTGCATTGCTGGTACAAAGCCAACCATATAAACTCCGTTAGCTGGTAAATACAAGGTAGTTGTATTGTCTGTTTCAGAGCCTGTTAAAGTTACTGTTTCAACAGTAAATGAATTTGGTCCACCAGCAAAAATATCAATAGATTCACCATTTGCGTCAAAAGTACCTGTTATTTTTACATCCAACTGTGCTGAATTTTGAGCACTAAGCTGAGTAAGTGTAATTGCTTTTGTATACGTACTTGTGCCACCGTTCCAATTATCACCTGAACCTGGTAAGCAAATTGGTTCTGGATTCATTTTTCCTTGATATTTATTTGCGCCTAGAGTCACTGTTGGCTCCATGAAAACATGGTAACAACCATCTGGTAGGTTTGACCAGGTTTGTGTTCCTGTACCATTGGCAATAGCTACAGTTGCGTCATTTGGACCAGTCATTGGAGACCCCATCATTAACTGTAGATTTCCAGTACCTCCAGTTGCTGTTAAATTTACTGTAATATTGTTCGAGCCAGCTTCGGAAATAAAGATTGGCATTGAGGTTTTTGATTCAACAAGTGTTCCATTTGCTAAATAACTCTTCATGTCAACTGTGTATCCACTCGTATTAAAATCTTTTGGAATGGATGTATTTACAATATCTTTAATTTCGAAGTGCAAGAAATCTGGTGCGCCAAGCTCTTGACTATCTGTATCAATCCACAATGTTACTGTTTGTCCGTTTACTGTAATACCATCATTTGTTGCTCCCCCCCATGTTGCTGACACTCCATCAGTTGCAATTCCTGAATCTTTTAGGGTTACAGTTGATGGACCACCCATATTTAGATCGCCTGAATCAGGATTGTATGGATCAGGAATTACACTGGAGACATCAAAGCCGTTAGGGAACGTTAATTTAATATATGACCCATCATCTAGATTTGTAGTATTTGGTGCGACAGGGAAGTCAACAAAATAAGTAGTTGTTGCACCCGCCATTGAGTTCATAGGGAAAACACCAACCGGCATAAACATCATGTCTTTTGCTGAGTGCATACCAAAACCTGAGTCCATACCGTCAGTCATTCCCATGTGTCCACCAGGACCGAGCATTCCCATAGTGTCCATACTGTTTTCTACAGGACCTGTTGCTACATTTTGACTAGAAGAGATGGAGTTTGGATTTCCAAATATGTCTTCTACTCCAGTAACAGTCAGAGTGAAAGGCCCAGATGACAAAGCTAATCCATCTAACATAACTGTATTTGTATCAAATTCATAGCGAAATGAAGGTCTGGTTGGATTAACGCCTGGACAAGTTGCTCCCGTTATTGCTCCTGTTAGTAGATTCTGAGTACAAGATGATCCGTCTGGACCAAATATTAACGTATAATTATTAGGGTTAATCACACTCTTCGACCACCGATTCGAATCAGTTGCATTAGCAGATACCATTGGTTTTGAATAAGTAATCGCACATGAATAATCATCACAATTAACAAACTCGAGAATAGGATTTGTTGTATCTATCGTTGTACTCATTGTAAAAGTTCTAGTTGCAGTTGAAGCAGTTTCTGGATTACCGGTCAAATCAGTAATACCAGTAGCTCCTCCATATGCTACATTGACAGTATACAGAGAACCAGGCATTAAACCTGCTGACGGAAATACTCGAGCAGATTGATCTGGTGCATTATATGTTACAGAAATAGGCACATTTGAATTTCCTGTTGTTAGAGTAATATTTGCATTACTGACATTAACAACTGATTCACTGAAGCCAAGCTCAATAAAGCCAAAGTCAAGAGGGACATCTGAAGCGGCATTATCTGGATAACTTCCAAGTACACTCGGATTCGTTGCGTCAGCTGAACTACCAGTCTCAAAGCTAGCTGAGTAAAAAATGTCTTCTAACTCAGCAGGAGGGGAGAGAGAGATCCCTGACTCTGCCTTTACTCCACCATAAACGTCCAATCTATAAGTATTACTAGCTGTTAATCCTCCTGATATTGTAATTAATGCTTTTGTTTTATCATTAGACAAAGCTAACGCGCTTACTTTCGCGCCTGTAACGTCCGACGAAGCAGTAACATCATAAAGCTTTATTGTCGAAGTCGTAATAGTAGTTATATCCATTGCTTCACTAAACTCAAGTACTGCTGTTTCTAAACTAGTCGGTATATTAAATGCTCCATCTCTTGGGTTTGAACCAACGATAAACGGAGGCGTAAATTCTCCTCCCATAAATCTACCCGTTGCGGTATCAAAAGCTTGATCCATGAAATCATTAAAATTACCATACTCAGATTGAGAAGATGCTCCGGTTGAGAACATAAAAGAATGTCCGCCACCAGGTCTCGTACCTTCAACCGAATTTCCAGCATTATCTTTCACTGCACCTGTTATTTCAACAATATAGTCAGTACCTATTTCAAGTGCTTGTTCCATATATATAACGGCAACTGGACGAGAGGCTGTACCTCCAAAAGTTTCTCCATCAACAGCGCTACCTGCATCAAGGCCAACATTGTACGCATAGGCCAACAGTCCATCTCCATCGTTACCTAATTGTTTAATAACACCTTGCTCCATCTTCTTGACCTTCACATTAGCAGTACTAGCATCGCAAGTCGTACAAGTTATGGTTGAAGCGTCCATTTCCTTATCAAAGAAAATCAAAATTGGAGCGTTATCAGAAGAAATATCATCAGGCGCACCATTTGTATTGTCTTGAGGCATTGTTTCAATAATTCTTGGCCTAACACTGTCACCACCTTGACCTGAAGTCCCGGACTCAAGACAAAAATCCCAACCTGAAGAAACAGGATTATTGCTATTTACTGATATTCCCCAAATTTCTGAATTAACATACCCACCCATCTGAGCTTTTATCATGTAAACTCCATCAGGGATATTATTCAATGTAAAAGCCCCAGTATTCGCTGTCATATCAAAATATCCAGTACCTTCCACAAAAACACGAGCCCCAGTGATAGGAGTAGTACAATCATCTTGATAAACAGAACCTGAAATTTGTTTTGAGCCTGTAGTTGTCGAAACGTTTATAAAATATGCGTCTGCTTTTGCGGTGGCAACTAAATCCGTTTCACCACTTGAGCAACTGTATGTTTCATTTGTAGCTGAATCTATAACACTAATATAGTAATATAAACCATTTGCATCAATTGAAGCGGCTGGAATTCTAAAAGAAACTGTATCGCCACCTAGACTTGATCCATCAACACAGTTTTCACCGTCCCATTCCCCAGATGCGGCCCTAAAACATAATTCAACTGTAGTTAATTGCTGAAAAGTGTTTTCACGATCACCAATATTTGCCGTTACAGTAAGCTCTTGACCTGTAATAGCAGAAACGATTGGCATATGATTAACCCATGGAGATTGATCTTCATATCCGCCACCACCAAAAGCTGTTTCAGGATCATCATTTGATCCCTGAGGATCGGCACTAGTCTGAAGTACAAAATCATAATTATTATCATCACTATCGTAAGCATTTCCAATACTAGCGTTAAGTCCTTTCATTGTTACTGCCGTTGCATCATAGACTGCTTTTCTTTCTAATGTTTGACTTGCTGCTAAGTTAGTTGAGTAGGGGTTTCCTTCGTAAATCTTTGCAGTTGATCCAATTCCAAGTATGTCAATTGGGTATTCAACTCCAGCAAAGTCATCATAAACAATAATACTGTCGCCATTGTCAAGATCGATCGTACCATCAGAATATGGATCGATGTACACAGTTTGTTGATCAACGGCTAAATTGCTATGAACAGTTGCAATATCAGTAATTGCCGCAGTTGGAAGTAATGTGAAATATGCACCAGCTGGAACTTCTGTACTATCATAAGCTTTCATTGTTTTCAGCGTTCCGCCGTCAATAACTTTTACTGTAATATCCGCTATGTCATAAGCACTAGCATCTGAATTATATAGCTCAACAAACTCAAAATCAGAATCTCCATCAGCAAATAACTGAACCTCTGAAATTTTAATATTACCCGGCCTAACTGTTGCAGAGATTGGCCATTCATCTGCAAATGACATTCCGTTAGCTAAGTCCTTAACAGAATAGAGAGGATTCGTTGAAAGAGTAATTGTATCTGATGTTGACGGTGTAATAAAGTTTGTAGCTGCCGAAGTTAGTCTAACTCTAAGGTTTCCAGCCTGCAAGACGGCTGATCCTATTTCCTCTACCCCATCATCTGCTGCTGTAATTAATGTATAAATATCCGCACAATCATTAGCATTACCGCAATCCGTTGTTGTGCTATCCATCTCGGTATCAAAAATTAAATCAACAATCGTTGGAGAAACGTAATAAACATTTTCTAATCGAGGACCTTCAATGAAATCTTGTCCGCCTCCACCTCCGCTTGTTGTAATTGAATCGATACTAAAGGTCGTACCAGTAGTTCCTACTGAAGTAGTGACAAAGTTGTTTGGGAATGAAAACTGGAAAGATTTAATAGAATCAACTGCCTAATCAATCATCATATGAATAAAGTAGTTTGCGTCTGCTGTTACTGATGTTGCTAGTGTGTCATCAACAATATCAAGTGTTGCTTGATAAACACCACCTCCTTGATCTACCCAAGTTGGTTGAACTTCCCATTGCAAAACTGTGTCACTACCAGGTTCAAGCCAGCCATTACCATTTGTATCTTTATAAATACAAACACCCTGAGAATCATTCGTGTCTGCCGAAGTGTCATTAAAAGCAGCCAAGGCTACCGCGGGCGTTGCGCCACCTACTATATTTGTAAAATCAATTTTTATTGAATTTAATGTTTCTCCTTCAACGCCACCAACAATTTTCATGGCTGCGAGCGAAGACATCATTCCGGCTCCCATGAAGCTCATGTCTGCCATGCTTTCGGTGTTTGAAATGGTAGCTGCATTTGTGAAAAATAGGGGAGTAAGAGCTGATAACCCTACTGCCCATACAATCACCATGAAGACAATGAAACTAGTAGAGATTTTGTTTTTTGCAAATTTTTTCATACTAGTAAAAGATATGCGTTGCTTCGCAATATTTTGCGAATCTACACAATTAAATTTTATTTTTATATATATTTAAATTATTTATTTTCAAAAATAAAATAATCCTGATGAGGATTACCTTAATGAATTTATTCTACTATTCATCAAATACAATTGACTATACATCCGACTTTGCATGGATGCGCTGTTATTTTTCATGTACTTTAGCTCATCATTAACCGTGTTAACTCGTATCACAAGGAAAATCAACATTAAAAACTGAATAATGATCAGTGCTGTAAGTATTGCCGGTATAAACTTTTTCCTCCTTGGGTGAATGTAGAGATAAATCCTCCCGATCCAATTCCAAAACTTTTTCATACAAAATCAAAAGATTAGTTTCAACAAACCTTTAACTTAGTTTTTTAATATATTAATATTATACCATTTTTCGACTTGTCAAACAATGCAGTTGTGGACAAAAAAAAGGGTCATTTCTCATCTAAATTTAGATGTTTTTACCGCCATGATGTTTTTTGTATATCTCTTTTAATTTTTTATTGGTAACATGTGTATAAATTTGAGTTGTTGAGATATCACTGTGACCAAGAAATTCTTGGACGCTGCGAAGATCAACTCCGTTGTTTAGAAGATCAGTTGCATATGAATGACGGAGGGTATGAGGAGTCGTCATTGTTGGAAGCCCTGCGATCGCTGAGTATTTCTTAACGATATTCTCTATTGATCTGACAGATAGGCGCCTAGAATCGGCGTTTTCGGCTCCTGGTTTGTAGTTAATGAATAGTGAAGGATCTATGTCTGATCTTTTGTTTAGATATTTTTTAATCCAGATCAGTGCGCGAGTTGAGAAATAGACTGTGCGAACTTTTTTGCCCTTTCCTTTTATTCCAATCTCAAGGAACTCTTTTGCTTTGTTAAATGGTTCACGGTCAAGACTCGCAAGCTCTGAAACTCGCATTCCTGTTGAGAATAACCCTTCTAAAATTGATCGATCGCGAAGACCTATTTCGTCAATTGTATTTGGTGACTCGACAAGATCTTTGATCTGTTCTAGTTGAAGAAAGTGAATTTTATTTGATTTTGGTTGCTTGGCGAGCTTGATCTTCTCTGACGGTAGGGAAGTGATGTCTCTATCAGCGAAAAAGCTTAGAAGTGCACGAAGGGCAATTAAATAGTAGTTCTGGGTACTTTTTTTGAGGGGCTCGCCTGATTTTTCTGACTGGGTTTTGCGTGATAAATACACTTTGTATTTCCAGACAAGCTCTGGAGTTAGCTGGTGGGGGAGGAGTGATGACTTCTCTACTTCAAAAAGCCAATTTGAAAAGCGATTCAAATAACGAGAATAATTTTCTTGAGTTTTATTTGACAGACCTTTATCGATTTCTAAATAGTCGAGAAAGTCGGGGAGATGTTTGATAATTGGTTTGTGGGATTGTTTCATCATAGGGTAGTGAAAGTCGCAGTTAATCGGTTAACCAGTTAACCAGTTAACCAGTTAACCCCCGAACTACAATCTATTATATGATTGAGTACGGGGCAAGCAGTTAACCGTCTCGGCATATCGATACTTTGAAGGATAAGTTACTCTAATCACTTATATAAAGTAGTATAGCATGTAACTTCGCACAATACTAATTAAGAGAAGTTAGGTGTTAGAATTTGGGGGTATGCTAGTACTCGACTCTTTTCGCTTTTGTTCTAAGTTTAGGCAATTATTTGGTGTTTAATGTATATATGTGAATGGAATTCGGCTGTGGATAAGTAACTTCGTGAAATAAGGGTTTTCGTTATAGATACGAGGCTTAAAATTGCGATTTAAGATTTTGTGGGTATGTTACTATATGGTTTATATGTGAATTGTTATACATATAGTTAGAAGAGTAAAGAAATGCACTTCGTGCTCTATTGTGAGGTAATAAATAGGTTTGGTTAATTAACCGATGATCCACCGTCTACTTACCCAAATCCTATGCACTATGACTACATGTGTCGTAAAATTTCAGGTGGGAAAATAGTAGTGTAAAAAGTTATCCACAGGCGCTTGACAGAATTCAGGTTTCGTTGTGTGTTTTGATTTTGTGGTATTATAATGTATATTCAATATCTGGGATTTTGGCGGAGCACTCCCCTACTCTGACAATCACCAAGCATCAATTTCCAATCATCAATTTAGTTAAATATGTTAATTGAGTATACAGTATGATGTCAGATTCCGGATCGGAGTCCGGAATGACATTGGGGATTGGGGAGAGAAGGGGTGCCCCTCCCCTGTTCTTAAGTAAATGAGTTCGTATGTATCAAAAAACTCCACGCATGGCGTAGAGTGTATGAGTAACGATCATAGTGGTCAACGAGGTCCGAACTTGTCGAAGAAGAATCGGATTCTGGTTTCGGCGTCTTCCGAGATGAGATGTAGAATTGCTTGGGCAATCACGTGATTTCGACCGTTGCCTTTTTCCAGTGCATCAATTGTTTCATAGTGGTCTCCGTCTTCGCCCCTAATACGGCCTTTGAAGAAGGCTAGTTCGACTGTAAAATCAGGTCGCAAGACCAAATAGTAGTCACTTCCGGCTGGGTGGCGCAATTCATCGCCGGCGATGATAATCCCGTTCAAAGTTGAATCAAACTCATCGAAAAGTTTGTTGAGGTAATTCTTGAACTTGATATTTTTTGCCATCAACTGCATCCGTGCTGAAGCCCACTGAAGGGTTTCGCGCAGTTTCTTTTTGCTTTTGATACGATTCCTTGCTGTTCTGTTTACAAGTCGATAGAGTTCTCTTCTGGCTTTTTCTTTTTGCCTAAACTCTTCTTTTAAATCCTCGAAAATCTTGCCAATTTCTACTTTGCCTATTTCTCCCATGGGTCACCTCCTGGTGGTTTGAGAAAGACTGCGATTGCCACAACAGCGATCAAAATGATTGATGTCCCTGCGTGAAATTTGTGCAAATTTGACGTTTGCAGTATATTTGTCGAGAAAGTGGAATGAAACCTTAACACAGATGACGAGATACAGAAGGAAAGTCATCATGATAAGGACTATTGTCATATACGAACAGACAAATGTTTGAGCTATTTTCAAGCTTTCAGGCATCGAGTTCTCCTTTCGCGAAGAAAGTAAAGTTCTATTTATAAAAGATCTTCTCGCCAAATCTCAGATCGAAATACTGGATACTGTCGAGTTGATGTTTCATGTTATCATTATTTAATAAAAATTGCAACCGTGCCACCTGCGCGTCGACTCCGAGGTTTTTGTTGAAGAGAATATAGAATCCCCTATTTGTTAGGACTTTGATTGTGTTGTATTCGAGTTCAAAGAGACTTGGGGCGAAATCTTTGCCGAAGTATTGCCAGATTTTGTTGTTTAAATCGATGTAATAACTTAGTTCAGCTTGTTCGAGTGGTCTCTCCCCTATTTTGACGGGATTATTGTTAACATCTTTTATTCTAATGAAATCTCGGTCGCCTTCACAGTATTCGATGGCAAGTCCGGAGTTGTCTAGGTGGTAGCAGATATTGTTTGCTTGCCAGATGACTTCTGGTTCTTTTTCTACTATTTCAATAACTAACTTGCTGAAGAGTTTCTTTTTTATTTTTAGGTTTTCGAATTTGTACTGATCTTCTATTAGTTCGGTTACTTTTGATTTATTAAATATCCAGAAATTATTTCGGGAAAATATGAAAAGTTTCTTTTCGTATCTGTAGGTGTTGATTATTCCTATTATATTTTCTTGGCTCACTCTGTTTAGACCATTAATTTCTACACTTTTGAATTGAAAAACTGGGGCAAAGAAAATGAAGATGAATCCAACAAAAAAAATTATGCCCCCGGCAATTGTGTAAAATTTTGTTTTTCGTTTCGATCGTTTCTGTTTGTCTTTAAGTAGGACTGGGTTTTGGTAGTCGCGGGGTTTGATTTTTTTGTTGTATTTAGATGAAAGTTGAGACATTTATTTTTCGTTTTCGTCTGGACTTTAGTCCGGAGATCGAAAGACTGTTCAAAATTAAAAAAATTATGGCTTTTGATTTGTACGGATGGTTTGTGCGGGGGCTGAAGCCCCCTGGGAAAGGGGCCATAATTGAAGGGTTTCACCTGTTCAACATTAAATGATTATACGTTTAATTAATGGGTTAATCCTTGTGACTACTTCGTAGTTGATGGTGTTGAGTTTGGAGGCTAGGTCGTCGGCGGTGATTGTTTCGTCGTATTGGGATCCGATTAGGATGACTTCGTCTTCTAGCTTAATGTCTTCGACATGAGTAACGTCGACTACGGTCATGTTCATGCAGACTCGGCCGATTACTTTGCATCGATAGCCATTAATAAGAACATTTCCTACACTGCTGAGACCTCGATCGAAGCCGTCCCAATAGCCAATTGGTAGGACTGCAATTTTTGAGTCGGTAGGGAGTTTTTCGGTGCAACCGTAACTGACGCAGGTTCCTGCGGGAAGTTTTTTGATATGGGCGACTTTTGTTTTCCAGGTTAGAGCTGGTTTGAGATCAATGGTTACATCTTTTTGCTTGGCGCTGACTTTTGTGGCGTCTGAGCTCCATAGACCGTACATGCTGATTCCTACGCGAACAAGGTCAAAATGAGTCTCTGGGAAGATGATAGCGGCAGCTGAGCAAGCTGTGTGTCGAATGAAATCGCTAAAACCTTTGTTTTCTATATAGCGGACTGTTTCGACGTATTTTTCGAGTTGCATCTCGGCGTAGGAGTGGTCGGTTGTGTCTTCGATGTTTGCGTAGTGAGTTGAGACTCCGGCGAGCTTAAGTTTTTCGTTTGCTAGGATGATATTTAGGTATTTATCGATATCATTTGGCATTATTCCTTGCCGGGAAGTACCTGTTTCGATTTTGAGGTGGATGAAGGACTGTTTGTTTTCGGCTTTTGAGATGTAGTCTAGGTTTTCTAGGGTTTCAACGTTGGCGACTACTTGATGGAATCCATTGTCGACAACTTCTTTTAGTCGATCGATTAAGGTATAGCCAAGAATTAGAATTGGTTTGTTAATCCCCTCTTTTTTTAAGGACACAGCTTCGTCGATTGAATCAACTCCGAACCAGTCTGCTTTGCCGTTAAGAATTTTACCAACCTCAATAAGTCCATGGCCGTAGGCGTTGGATTTGAGAATTGGCATTAGTTTCACATTGTCCCCTATTCTATTCTTGAACTGATCGTAGTTGTGGAGAATATTTTCGGAGTTTATTTCAATGTGAGTTTTCATATAGCATTAAGATTTTTATTTGATAAATTCTTGATTATCCATGTATGGTCGCAGGACTTCTGGAATTTTAATCGTGCCGTCTTGTTGTTGGCCCAGTTCGAGGATTGGGATCATGACTCGGGGGGTGGCGATTACGGTGTTGTTAAGTGTATGGCAGAATTGAATCTTGCTGTCTTCGTCTTTGTACCTTAAGTTAAGTCGCCTTGATTGGAAATCGAGAAGGGCGCTACAAGAGTGAGTCTCGCCATAGCTGTCCCTGCTTGGCATCCAGCTCTCGATGTCGTTCATGTAGTATTTGCCTCGTCCCATGTCGCCGGTGCAGATGTTTAGGACTCGGAATGGGATGTTTAATGTTGCTAGAAATTCCTTTGAGTTTTCGAGAAGTTCGTTGTGGAGTTTCATTGTTTCCTCTTCGTCGTTTTTGCAGATTATAAACTGTTCGACTTTGTAGAATTGGTGAACTCGATAGAGGCCATGGGCGTCTTTGCCGTAGCTTCCTGCTTCACGTCGGAAACAAGCTGATATGCCTGCGTATTTTAGTGGTAAAAGATCTTTATTTAGAACTTCGTCTCGGTGGTAGTTGGCGATTGAAACTTCTGAGGTGCCGACTAGGTATTTATCGTCTTTTTCTAGGTGGTAGATTTCTCCTTCTTCGCCTGGGAAATGTCCTGTTCCGTATAAGCTTTCTTTGTTTACAATAACTGGGACGTCCATCATTGTGTAGCCTTTTCTAGCGATGAAGTCTTGGGCATACTTGAGAAGTGCGGTTCGAAGCCTGGCTCCGTCACCCTTTAATACATATGATCTGGTTCCTCCAATTTTAACTCCACGCTCGAAATCAATGATGTCTAGATCTTTGCCGAGTTGTTCGTGATTCTTTGGTGGAAAAGGAAACTTAGGGATCTCCCCTACTCTATCAATCTCGACGTTTTCGTCTTCGTCTTTTCCTATTGGAGTACTCTCGTGAATATAATTTGGTACTTCAAACATCATGTCTTTGTACTGCTCAAGAACTGGTTTGATTTCTTCCTCGAAAACGTTTTGTTTTTCATCGACTTCTTTCATTTCTCGGAGGGCTTGGCTTTTTTCACCTTCGTCCATTTGGGGGATTTTTTTTGAGACTTCGTTTTTTTGGCTACGAAGTGCTTCTATTTTTTGGGTTAGTTCTTTTCTTTTGTCGTCAAGCTCGAGAAGTTTGTCGAAATCGAGGTCGATGTTTTTGTGTTTGGCGATGTCGGCCATTGTTTCTTTGTTTTCTCGGATATATTTAATGTCTAACATATAGTCTAAAGTCTAAGGTCTAAAGTCAAGGTCTAAGGTAAAATCTATAATTGACTTAGATATGAAATGCGAACCAAAGATGTGATAATTTATAATAAAATGGTTTTAAATAACAAATTATATCCCCTGGGGGGAGATTGAACTGTTTGAAGGGATTTTGTGGGTAAAATTTAAAAACATATTACTTGAATTGAGTAATTTTATATGATTTATTATACAACATTTAAAAAATGATTGCTAGTTGACAACTTGTATGATATTTGTTATTTTTTACGAGTAAAATAGAGAAGGAGGAATGATCATGGAAAGATTGGGATTTAGAAGATGGGAAATTTATGTTGATGAAAACGGTAACTCCGAAATCGGGTATCACAAACTGGTACCAGATAGGGATAAACCGCAATTCATTTTTCCCGACCCTGAGATCATTTATGTGGAAGGAGAGCTAGTTCTAGTTCACTTTAGGCCTCAGCTGGAAGACGCAACTATGATGAGACTCTCAGAAGAAGCTGGGACTCGAGTTCAACTACTTGGGCATGGATCTATTCAGATTAGTTCGAAGATAGTTCATACGGACGATGATAAAGTTGAATTGCATATTCCTTTCAATAAAACACGTACAGTAATATTTGATTGCGACTAAAAAACGCCAACTGAAACAGAGGCGTTTTTTTATTTTGACTGTCAAAAGTCAAAGGTCATTAGTTGAAGTCAAAGGGAAAAAGAATACACAGAACTTTGCCCCTTCGGGACGCCCCAGGTTCAAAACCGTGGGGCTAGGGTTCTGTATGTTTATGGAAAGTCCCTAAAGGGACTAAGGTATAGATTTGATTATTTATTGTCTTCTTCCTTCGGTCTCATTAGCGGGAAGAGAACTACGTCTCGGAGGTTTTCTTGTTCGGTGAGAATAGTTAAGAGTCGGTCGATGCCCATCCCCCATCCGGAAATTGGTGGCATTCCATATTTCATGGCGTCAACGTAATCGTAGTCGACTCCCATTGTTTCGTCGTCGCCTTCGCTTGCTAGTCGAGCTTGCTCTTCGAAACGCGCCTGTTGGTCTAGAGGGTCTACGAGCTCGCTGTAGGCTTTTACAAGTTCCCAGCCGTTAACAAGAAGTTGGAATTGTTCTACGAGGGCTGGGTTCTCGTCGCTTCGTCGAGCGAGAGGTTGAAGTTCAACTGGGTAGTTGTATAGAATAACTGGTCCGGTGATTTTTGGTCGGGATACTTTTTTGTAGAGATTGTCGACTAGTGTTGCCATGCCGGTCTTTCCCATGTCTTCGACTTGTATATCTTTCTTTTTCAGATCTTTGACGAGATCCTTAACGTTATCGTATTTCAAAACGTCAACTCCGCAGTCTTTTTTGATTAGTTCGGTGTAGTCGATTCGTTTCCATGGAGTTGTGAAGTCGACTTCTTTGACTTTGCCGTCTTTTCCGGCGACTTTTATTTTTCGATCAATTTTTAGTTTATCGAAAATGTAGTCGAACATTTCTTCGGTGAATTTTATGTTATCTTCGAAGCTCCAGTAGGCGCAATAATGTTCTAGGTGGGTATGTTCTGGTAGATGGCTTGGGTCGATTCCTTCGTTTCGAAAAGCTTTGCCGATTTCAAATATTTTTTCAAATCCTCCGACGATAAGCTCTTTTAGAGGAAGTTCGTGTGAGATTTTCAGGAAAACATCGATGTCGAGTCCGTTATTGTGGGTAATATATGGTTTTGCGTGGGCTCCGGTTGCGCTATGCAATAGAGTTGGAGTTTCTACCTCGCGGAAGTTTTCTTTGTAATAGAATTCACGCAAAGTTCTCATGAAATCTGATCGAAATTTGAATCGGTCCATTGTTTCTCTGTTTGAGATTAGGTCTAGGTATCGTTGTCGATATTTTATTTCGGTATCTTTTAGTCCGTGCCATTTCTCTGGTAATGGTTTGAGTGATTTGCCAAGGAATGTCCATTTTGACACAAGGATTGATTTTTCTCCTTTGTGGGTAACAAATGTCTCCCCTTCTACTCCGATGAAGTCGCCCATGTCGAGGATTTTGATCATTTGTTTGTATTCATCTTTGCCAAGGTCGTCTTGTTTGAAGGCGATTTGCATTTTTCCGCTCTCATCTTGTAGATGAGCAAAGGTAAGCTTGCCCATGTCTCGGAACATGATGATTCGGCCGGCGGTTTTTACTTTTTTGCCTTCTTCTGACTCAAAACATTCGATTAAAGACTGTTTCTTGTCAAATTTCTGTGGATAGGGGTTTATTCCCATGCTTATGATTTTATCTAGTTTTAAGAGTCTATTTTGTTCTTCTGTTGTCATATTTAAGAGGGCTAAATAGGGCTAAATAGGGCTAATAAAGCCACATTCACAAAATCCCTATACATAATTACTTTTAATGGAATAATTATAGCTTAAACTGAGGGAAAAATCAAATAGATGAGTGATGTGCATCTTAAATCGAGTGCTCTTCATATGGCGTTTGCATTTAGAGTCTTGTAAGCACCAGCTTGCGTTTTGTTGCTGAGTTGATAAGATGGATATATGAATAAGCATGCAACATTTAAGCCATTGGCTGATCGGATGAGGCCGGAGAACCTTGTGAACTTTTTTGGGCAGGAGGAGGTTGTTGGTCGGGGGAGATTGCTAAAGAAAGCGATTGAGTCGGACAGGGTGCCGTCGATAATTTTGTGGGGACCTCCTGGTAGTGGGAAGACTACTCTTGCTTTTATAATTGCGAAGCAGACGAAGTCTGATTTTATTCAGATGAGTGCGGTTTCGGGTGGGTTGAAGGATCTGCGTGATATAATTGTTAAAGCTGAGGAGAATCAGAGATTAAACATTAAAACTATACTATTTATAGACGAGATTCATAGGTGGAACAAGAAACAGCAGGACGGACTACTCCCCTGCCTTGAGAGTGGCCTCATTACTTTCATTGGTGCGACGACTGAGAATCCTAGTTTTGAAGTTCGGTCAGCTGTGTTGTCTCGATGTAGGACTTTTGTGCTGGAGAAATTGAGTGAGAAGCAGATTGAGAAAATTATTGTTAATGCTTTGCAGGATGAGGAAAAAGGTGTTGCGAAGTTGAAGTTGAAGATTCAGCCTGCTGTGATTAAGCTAATTGCGAATCTGAGTAATGGGGACGCGCGGACTGCGCTTAACATTCTAGAGTATGTGAGTACTATTTCAAAAAAAGTTGAGGAAAAACATGTCAAAGAGGCTGTTCAGAGGTCGCATCTGATGTATGATAAGAATGGTGAGGAACATTTCAATATTATCTCTGCGTTGCATAAGGCGATGAGGGGGTCTGATGAAAATGCCTCGATCTATTGGTTGGCGAGGATGTTGGAAGCTGGAGAGGAACCGCTCTATATTGCTCGGCGAGTTGTTCGGTTTGCGAGTGAGGATATTGGGCTTGCTAATTCAAAGGCGCTAGAGCAAGCTGTGGCGGCTTATAATGCGTGTCATTTTATTGGCATGCCGGAGTGTAATGTTATACTGGCGCAGGCCGTTGTGTACATGGCAAAGTGTCCTAAGTCTAATAAGTTGTATACTGGTTATAAAAAAGCGGCATCGGACGTTCATGAAAAAGGAAATCTGCCGGTTCCGTTGCACATTCGAAATGCGCCGACGAAGTTGATGAAGGATCTGGGGTATGGGAAGGATTATAAGTACAGTCCGAATTTTGATTATAATGAGGATCAGCAATATTTGCCGGATGAGCTAAAAGATCGGAAGTACCTTTAACCTATTGTGACACGATGCACTCTATAGATCTCTCCTTTCGACTCGTCTTCATTCTTCAGACTCGCTCAAGGTCGAGATGACAAAGGAGGGTGATGAAGATCAGCAGTATTTGCAGGATGAACTTATAGATAGGAAGTATTTGTGATATAATGTAGTCAATAAATATTAAATTAAAAAAATATGTCAGAGTCAGACGGGTTTAGTGGTAACATAGATCAGCCGCCATTGCCAAGTGAATTTGAGGTTGGTGAAAGTAACGCTGATAACGTAGATGATGAACTTGATGAAATTAAGCTTCAAGGTGCTTCAACTGACTCAGGGAAAAAGGAGCCCGCTATCATTAATGAGACAGAGGCTTTTGCGACTGGGGCAGTGCAACAAATTGATCCCAGGATGAATCTGCCAAAAGAAGAAGCCCCGGATTTTGAACTTAATCCTAATCCTAAAGATCCAAATCATGGAAATAATAGTATTGATCTTGATCAAAAGAGTCATCTCAAGGAAAGACAAGCGAGTACTGGCCTGAGGTTAGAGGCTATAAGGGCAAAATTAAAAAGAATGAGTGAGTAAAATTCCAATATTGAGATATAAGAAAACAGCAGATGTTACTGCTGTTTTTGAGTTTATTTGAACTTGAGTTTGTTTTTCCATTTGGAATGGCGTGCGAGTGCAATTGAATGAGCTTCGGAAAGTTGGTCTATTTTATCATTAAGTTTCTTACGCAATTTATCATCTTTTAGCGCCATCGCTGGGACTTTTCTTATTGTCAGAGTATTTATCTGATCTACGTACATCTGTACTCTATCGAAAAGGATGTCATTGACAAGGTCATTGATAAAATAGATCAAGGACAGCATTCCCACAACGAAGCTCGAAATCGTAACTATGTTATCATCGATTGCAATTGGGATGCCAATACCTATGATCAAAATGCAGATAATGAAAAACCCCGTGTATTGAACATCAATTCTGCCTGTAACCGTGAGCCAATTTGCGGGATAAAGCACTTTTGCAATACTGTAGATCATAATGCAAAGCCAAACAATTGCAAAGAAGACGGCCATGAATGAGTAGGCCCTGATACTTTCGACTGATTTTTCCTGTGCCAGAAATGGCAAACTTGCAAATGCCGCGAATAGACAGGTGATAAGGAGGTTACGAATATTTAGCAATTGTGACCAACTTAATTTTCGTAACACGATGCACCTCCTTTTGTGAAATGATCGATAGAATAAGATTAGCAAAAATTGAAGTTTTTGTAAAGAAAAAGGAAGGCGATGTTTCGCCTTCCTGTGTGGGTTATGGTGACCAGAGTTCGGGATAGGGAAGATTCTTCCCTTCATAACAAATGTTAAATACTTGATTGATCAGATGCAGGATTGCATCATAGAGAGCATGATCAATCGCGTACTGAAGATGAAGAGTTAGCTCGTTGAGCATCTTGATCTCCGGAGCAACATACTGTGACAAATCTTGATTCGCGTATTTCCAGAATTTCGGCCAGTTAGAATATCTTTCTTCAACTGTCCTAAGTCTGTGATACTTGGACTGATCTTCTCTAATCGCTCTTAGCCAAATTGTACAATTGTCCTCCAAAAGATAGTTGTCAGGTTGACTTTTACAAGTGTCTTTGATGTGCATATCCATTGTGACTACGTCATTTAGAAAGTCCTGCAATTTACTTTTCGCCAATCGGATAAGGCCACGCAGTTCCATCAGAGTGGTGCAAAATTCATTCGACGTCAGAACAGTTTGTTCTTCCGTTTTTTTGTCACCCATCGAATGAACCAGTTCTATGTCGCCGGTTGACAACAGGGCAGTTCTAAATGCATCGTTCTCCGAAAGTGCCAGAAAGGCTCTTCGGATGAGTGAATTGAATTCATCACTACGCCTCTTGATGGGTGTACCTCTCCACCACAGCGTTTGCTGCGACTTCCATGCTTTGTTTCGTTTCTGGCCTTTCCTTTTTGCTTTAATTCCGAACAGTCCAAAAACGACCATTTGTTTATCCGGATCTTCAAACTTTAATCCCTGCAACAATCCTTCCATTGAAGCAAAGAAAATGCCTTCAAACTTGAAGGTATTTTTTGTAAAGTTGCTTAAAATACCTTCCGGTCCGTCCTCCCTATAACCAATGTTCAATCTTTCAAACATTTAATTCTCCAATACGATTGTTAAAGAATATAGCAATATAGCACATTTTATTAAAATTGTCAAGATTTAGCTAAATTCACAGTACCTTTCACGAAGTATAAAATATCAAAGCTGTTTTTTTGTATCAAAAAATGAGATATAATCTCATTTTTTTATTGAGTGCGTTTATTTTATATCAATCACTGTATACGCCTTAACTCCGTTTGGGAGTTCCACTTGTACTCTGTCCCCCACTTTTGCGTCGATGAATGCTTGTCCCATTGGAGACTCATTTGAAATTCGGCCGGAGATTGGATCTGCTTCATTGTAACCGACGAGTGCATATTCTTTCTTTAGTCCTGTTTCATCCTCAACAACAAAGGAACAACCGATAGAAACTTTGTTTTTGTCATTTGTTGCTTCTTGGACAATTGCCTTCTTTAGAATTTCTTCGATCTCATTAACACGAGCTTCCATCATGCCCTGTTGATCTTTTGCATCATGATACTCAGCGTTCTCAGAGAGGTCGCCTAGTTCTTTTGCTTGTTCGATTTTTCCGCTTATCTCTGGGCGTTTAACTGTTTTTAGATGTGTTAGTTCTTCTTCTAGTTTTAGTTTGCCTTCTGGCGTTAGGATTATTTGGTCTGTCATAAGTGGTGAGTAGTGAGTGGTGAGTGTTAAGTCAAATCACTGCTATTTTATAATATAAAGACAGGCTATTCGCCTGATATAGTAAGTATATAGTTATTAATTGATTAAGTCAAAAGGGAGAATATACTTACCCACAGAGCTACTTTTTCCCTTTTATTATGTCTACAACGTCTTGCGCTGAGTTTTCGCCTAGGGTTGATTCGAATAGTTTTAATCTGTCGAGTTCGTAGAGTAAAACGCACATGAAAACAACAAAGGTGCTGGCAATGGCTTTTATGAAAGAGTTTAGGATTGATAGATGTGAAGGAATTACAGTCAAGGCCGTTAGGAGCATTAAGGCAAGGAGAGTTGTTAAGAGCCATTGAAACAGAGAGATCCTTTCATTATGTAGCATTATCAATTGTTTTCTGGCACTTTGAAGGTTTCTAAGTGAATTGAATGTGATTCTGAGACTCTGGGCTTGAATTGAGCTGTGAATTCTCTCGTCTTTTAGTTCATCTCGATAAATTTTATGGACTGTTTTATATGTATCTGTTTTGTTTACTAAATGGTAATCCCAAATTTTGTTCTTTAGAATATGGTTGTAATGTTTTTTTAGAACTTTGGCAATTTTGTCTTTGATGTTTTTACCAAAACTTTCTGACACCCGGTAAAGCGTTGTCATTTCTCCATCAAAAACACTAATCTGTTTTCTTATTTGACTATACCTTACGCCCTGTCTGGAAATAAAGAAGCCAGTATAGATTGAGAAAAGGAAAGTAGCTACTGTGAAAAACAGTTTTGTTTCTTCTTCTAAAATTGAGTAGGGGTTAAAGAAATAAAGAACCCAAAGTAAAACAAATATACTAAACATTATTAAGGAACGTTGTTTGTCCATATTTTAATTTTTATTTTATATGTTTAATTATACAACAAAAGACCAATTTCGCAAAATTATTTATATTCACGAAAATACCAGTTGTAGAAATCGTTTACGATCCAGGTTGAGATTTTGCTGCCTTCCTCTCCCTCTTCGACGAGGACGGTAACAACAAGCTCTGGTTTTTCATATGGCGCGAATGATGTAAACCAGGCATGAGGATCTTTATCTGTCCCCCACTGGGCTGTTCCTGTTTTGCCGGCGGCTGAGACTGGGAGTGAATTTAGTAGTCTGGCACTTCCTGATCTGACGGCTTGGCGCATGCCTTGGCGAATGACGGTTAGGTTGTATGGATCAACTATTTCGTTGTTTAGTATTTGTGGTTGAACGACTACTTCTTGCTCGTTTTCTTGGTCGTAGATTCTGTCGAGTAGTGTGGTTTTGTAGAGCGTTCCGTTATTTGCAAATGCGCAGGTGTAATTTGCGACTTGAAGTGGTGTGACGAGAACATCGCCCTGTCCAATGGCGAAGTGATAGGTGTCACCGATGTACCATCTTTCATTTTTGGCTTCTTGCTTCCATTCTGGGTCGGGGAGGAAGCCGGCTTTTTCATTTGGTAGATCAATTCCAGTTTTACTGCTTAGTCCAAACTTTTCACCATATTCTTTTAATTTATATACGCCAAGACCTTCTTTGTCCCCATATCCGCCTCCAATAATGTAGAAATAGGTGTTTACTGAGTCGGCGAGAGCTTTTCTGACGTCTGTAGTTCCATGCCCTCCGGCTCTCCAGTCAGGAAAAAACCATTGGCCTATTCTAATACCGCCGTTACTTATGAATGAAGTATGTTCGCTTACAATCCCCTCTTGCAAGGCTGCTGCCGCGACAACGGGTTTGATTGTAGAGCCAGATGGATATTCGCCACTAACAACTCGGTTGTACATTGGTTTATTTGGGTCAGTAATTAGTTTTTCGTAATCGACAGTACTAATTCCTGATGCAAATGAGTTATTGTCAAAGCCTGGTAGACTAATTAGAGACAGAATTTTTCCTGTGTTTGGGTCCATTACAATGGCGGCTGATTTTGATTTGCCGTATTTGAACATGTAGCTGTTTATAATTTGCTCGAGTTTTTTTTGCATTTCAATGTCAATTGAGAGATAGATGCTATCTCCTTTTCGGACTTCCTCTTTTGCGATAATGCTCACTGCGTTGCCTCGTGCGTTGACTTCGATTTGCTCTTTTCCATATTTTCCTCGTAGTTGCTCTTCGAATACACTCTCAATTCCGGTTTTCCCAATGTAATCATTTAATAAATAGCCGGACCCTCTCAGTTCGTCATATTCTGTTGAATTAATCTTTCCTTCATAACCCAGAACATGGGCCATGCTTTGCAGCTGTCTGTTTTGATAAGTATTTAGGTATTCTCGCTTTGCGATCACGTCAACATGAACACCATCATAATCACGGCTTTCGATTTGCAATTGAATTGCTTTTTCGTATTCCAGGTTTTCAACAAAAAGGACTGGTTCGTAATACTCTTTTTGTTTGGGGGTTATTTTTTTTATGGTTGTAATTTGTAAATCAAAGTTGTCGGCGTCTAGCCGTTCTTTTAGCCATGAAGTAATGCTGTCTTGTTGCTCCTGGTCAGAGAAAAAGTCGTTTGGGACGACAAAAACTGCAAAACTTGGTACATTTTTCACTAGTGCAACTCCGTTTCTGTCGTAGATTATTCCTCTTGGTGCTGGGATATTGTAGACGCGCAATCTGTTTTGTTCTGAAACGGAGAGGTAGTAGTCCCCTTTTATAATTTGAAGATATCCGGCTCTCGTGAAAAGTATGAAAATTCCCACAAAGATTAAAAATAAAAAAACTAGGATCTTTGTATTTGATAAACTGAGGCCTAGGTAGTTTTTGTCTGTTCTGGATAGATCTTCTTCTGAATAGTCGAGATATGACTCCTCTACCCATTCATTGTGGCGACTCGGGAGTTTTTCTTGTGACATGGCAGTGGCCGCAAAAAAGTCTTCAGCCTCGTTTTTGGTCTGTTTTTGGGTGAAGATTAATTTTCTGAAGTTGAAGCGCATAAGTTAAGTCATGAGTCACGAGACATGTATCCCCGAACTACAACTTATTGCATAGTTGAGTACGGGGCAAGCATGAGTCATTAATCGCAAAGATTAATAGATAAATTACAATAATCAATCGTATGGAAAATATTAGGCTTTTGTGGTGTCGATAAAGACGGTTTTGAACTTTCGACTGAAGTAGTGGAAGGTGAAAAACATTATGGAAATTGCAATTATATTGTAGATAATTTGCCAAATGAAGACGTGTAGCCAGATTGAGATGAGTGAGCTGAGCTCGATCGCTTGGTTTAGCCAGAGGATCTTGAAGCTAACATTATATAAGAATAGCATTACGGTGTATGAGATAGTAGCTGTGGTAATTAGGCCTATCATTGTGTAGTACGATTTGTTGGTTAATAAGTTTTCATAAACTTTGTAGGTTAGGTACAGGGTTACGAGAAGGGCTACAAGTAGGGCGCCAAATGGCAGGATTGAATATATATCACTGATAAATCCAATGAAAAATGCGTAGACAGCGGCAAGATAGAAATTGTATGCGATTGATATAAAAACTAAAAACACTAAAACTAAATTTAGGTTTGTGATTTCTCCTGGCAAATTTGGGATAAACGATAGTTGGAGTGCGAGGAGAATTATTACAATTAATATATTTTTCAATAATGAAAGCCACATAATGTTAAGGTGAATGCCTAAAGTCTAAAATCAAAAGTCCCCAGAACTACCTGCCTACGCTAACTAGCTACGGCAAGGCAGGCAACATATTACATAGTTGAGTTCGGGGCGAGCAAAGTCTAAAGTTAAGGACTAATAACTAAGGACTAACCTTTAAAATGTTTACAAGTGTGATTTTGTTGAAATCGATGAGGGATCTGATTGTGGCTGATTGGAAGAGATCCTCGGACACAGAAACAACGTTATCAATTTGGCCGACAACGAGTCCCTGGGGGACCATTTCTTCGACGCCGGAGCTTACGACGAGGTCGTCGACTTCTACTGACTCGGTTGTGGGGATATAGTTCATTATGAGACCGAGGCCAAACTGTCCGACAACGAGACCCATTGTTTTATCTTCGTTTTGGATTTTTGTTGCGACTTGGGAGAGGTCGTCGTTGAGGAGTAGAACGAAAGCTCGGTTTTTCTCGACTTTGGTGATTTTGCCGATCATTACTCCAGACCCGGAGACAACCGCTTGCCCAAGGCTCACGCCGTTTTTCTCTCCTTTGTCTACTATGAGGATGTTTGAAACTTCGTCAAGTCCTCGACCGATTACATTTGCTATTTCAAATGCGTAATTGTTATCTTTTACAAAGCTGAGCTGATCTCTCAGAAATTGATTTTCTTGTTTTTCTTCTTGCCAGACACTTTTTTCTTGCAGGAGTTTTGCGATTTGGTTTCTGAACTCTTCATTCTCTTGTTTTAGCTCTCCTTTGTCTCTAAATTCGAGATAGGTTGAGCCAACTTTGTTTGAGAGTGAATACGTTAGATTTAGAACTGGTTTGATGGCTCCGGCGGCTAGATTTTCAAAAGGTCTTAGGATTTTTGTGTAATGTAAAAAAAACAGTAGTAAAACTATAGCTACTGTGACAAGCGTCGCTTTTGTTGACTTGCTTTGGAACATACGAAAATTTGACTTACGAAAGTACGAAAAATCGCAAAATTTCTATTTCGTACTTTCGTAGATTAAATTTCGTACGTTACCGGACCATTTTTTCGTCGTTGGCGCTGGGTAGGAGGACTTCTTTTAGTAGGTTGTCGTCGTCGATTAGAAGACTGATACCTCGGATGGAGCAGGTTGTGGGATCGTCGGCAATTCGAACGGGAATTTCTGATTCTTTGGCAATGATCTTATCAATACCGGCGAGTTGAGATCCTCCACCGCAGAGAACAATACCTCTTTCGTAAATATCAGCTACGAGCTCTGGTGGAGTTATTTCAAGTACGCTTTTGATTGCGTCAATTATGCTGTGAACTGATCCGGAGAGTGATTCTCGAATTTGATAGTCATTAACAATAATTTCACGAGGAAGGCCTGAGATCAAATCACGTCCTCTCATCTGAACATCAGACGGAGTTCCGACATCAGAGGCTGAACCAATTTTGATTTTTATGCTTTCGGCTACTTTTTCTCCAATTAAAAGGTTGAAGTAGTCTCTTGCGTACTGAATGATATTTTTATTCAAATCATCTCCTGCAATATCTAAACTTTTCCAGATAACTACTCCGTGGAGTGAGATAACGGCAATTTCGGTCTTTCCCCCGCCAAGGTTTACAAGCATGGCACCTGAGGCGCTATGAACTGGGAGTCTTGCTCCGATTGCGGCCGCCATGATCTCCTCGACAAGGTAGACTTTGCCGGCTCCAGCTGACATTGCAGCGTCCTCGACTGCTTTTTTCTCAACTTCGGTAACGTCTAGTGGAATTCCGATCACAACACTTGGTCGGGCTGTGAAATTGAAGTTTTCTTGGAATATTTTGTCGAAAAAGTATTTAAGCATCTTCTCTGTCACTTCAAAATCTGAAATCACTCCTTTTTCGAGTGGGTATGCGAGCGTAATGTAACCTGGATTTTTTCCAACCATTTTTCGAGCTTCTTCTCCAACCGCAATAATCTGATCAAGTCTATTATTGATCGCTACGATAGTTGGTTCTTTTATAATAATACCTTTGTCTTGTAGACAAATAGTGGTAATGGTCGTTCCAAGGTCAATACCGATTTTTTTTGAGAACCTATTTAGAAATCGTCTAAGCATATGTTAATGGGGCTAAAAAGGGATGATAATCAAATTAAATTAAAAACGGGTTGCAGAGAAAATCCCCACATCCCTCCTAATAAATCAAAGCTGGAGTTTTCAGTTTGTAATTTTCTAATAACACTTTGCAAAATACCAATCATGTTTAGATTCTTCTCCAGTAATAAAGCACTTTTTATTTTTTGGTTTACTGTTTTCAAGTTCTTTTGACAAAAGTCGAGATACCATAGAGTATTTTTCCTTCAGGATTTTTTCTGATTCTTTGCTTTCACACCAACTAGCTTCGAAAAAGCCGACTTGGTCTTTTATTTCATCCATACTTTCTATCCTGTGTATGTGGGTGGTGTTAAATTCCTTCGCTTGTTTATATAGATTTTCGTGAATATTCTTCATTAATTTTGGCATTTCACTTCCAAGATCAGAGAACGCTAATCTATCCTTGGTGTTGGTATCTCTTCTAAAAACGGTGAGTTCTTTTGACTCCAATTCTTTGCCCCCAAGTTCAATCCGAACAGGAACACCTTTTACTTCCCAGTAATTGAATTTATATCCAGGAGTTAAATTTTCCCGATCATCTATTTTAACACGGTAATCAGCAAGCTCAGTTTTAATTTGTTGCGCAAAGTCAAGAATCTCTTTCTTATTTTCTTCTTTAAATATCGGCGTAATAATAATTTGAACTGGCGCTATATTTGGAGGTAGACGAAGACCAGAATCATCTCCATGACTCATAATTACAGCGCCGATTGAGCGCCAACTAAATCCCCAAGAGTTTTGGTGACAGAGATGTTCTTTTTCATCTTCTCCCAGATATTTAACATCAAAAACCTTGGCAAAATTAGTACCTAAATAATGGCTAGTTGCACCCTGAATCGCTTTTCCGTCTTGTACCATTACCTCAGCAGTCGTAGTCATAACAGCTCCGGCAAATTTTTCCATTTCCGATTTTTTCCCGGTAAAAACAGGAATTGCCATGTATTCATAAATATCCTTGTAAATATCTAGCATTTGGTAAACTTCGTCAATAGCTTCTTTCTCGGTCGCAAAGACAGTATGTCCTTCCTGCCATAGAAATTCACTCCATCGCAAAAATGGCCTTGGTCGTTTTTCCCACCTGACAACATTATTCCATTGGTTAAGACGCAATGGCAGATCTTGATAGCTCTGGATCCACTTGGCGTAAGTTCGATACATAGAGGTTTCACTGGTTGGACGAACCGCTAACTTATTAGTCAATTCTTGACCTCCTCCATGAGTGACCACAGCAAGTTCTGGAGAAAAACCTTTAACGTGATCTTTTTCAAGTTCTAAATTTTCAATTGGAACAAAAATTGGGAAATAAACATTTTCAACTCCAGTTGCCTCAATTTTTTTTGAAAGTTCAGCTTTTATCAGTTCCCAAATTTTATAACCATAAGGTCTAACAATACCACAGCCCCTAACTTCAGATTGTTCGGCCAACTCAGCTTCTCGCACAACATCATGATACCATGCAGAGAAATCTTCTGACAAGCTCGTAATTTGTCTTTTATTAAATTTCATATTTTGTAAATTATTATTAATTTTATTTCTTTTTGAGTGACATGAAGAAAAGTTCAAAAAAGCCAGTGACGACAACGAGTAGGATGAGGTTCCACCATTCTAGCCATCTGCCTGCCTGGAGGATAAGGGCAACAATTATAAGCAATGTGAACAGAACTGATTGTCTTGAGGCAACATTGACGTGTTTGTGGGCTATTTCGTCTTTTTTGCTAATTGAGCGGAGAACAAAGCCGATAAGGGAGAATGAGCCGAGGAGTGCTAGTGCTAGCGTTAGGTAAAAGAATAGAAGTGAAACAAAACCAGATTGAAATGGACTAAACAAAAAGAGAACAGAGATAAATGCCCCCCAAAGTAGTCCGCAACAAATTGATAAAATTATTAGGTAATGTTTGAACTGCATCCTCGAACAAGGTGAGTGGTGAGTGGTGAGTGGTGAGTGTAGTCACAAAACACAAATCAGCCGTATTCAACTTAATAAATATCGTAATAGCAGTGTACTACATTTCTATCTCCTTTTCAACTCCTTTTTGCACAATATTTACGTCGATTACAAGGTCGGGACCAAATTTATTATTGACAAAATTTATGATTCGTTGCTTTTTGAACCGTAATTCTGAGGCCATAACTGCATTTGCAACGTGAACTTTGATTCTTTTGTTCTTGTAGGAAACTGCTTTTGCTTGTTTTTGACCGATTTTTCCCCAGAGTTCTGCGATTTTTTCATTAACAGATTCAACTATAAGACCGGCGCTTATCTGGCGGGATAGCGTTGATTTTGATTTCATTGTTTTTTTTAGGAGTTTTCCGAGGGTATCCATATGGTTAAAAATTCTAAGCTCTAAATTCTAAACTCTAAGGAATATCAAAATACTAAACTCCAAATTCAAAAATAATCGCCTAATTTTAATGTTTTGAATTTTGAACATTTGTGTTTATTTAGGATTTAGAATTTAGAGTTTAGAGTTTGCGGAATTCACAGATGTCACTATAATCGCAATATTTGCACTTGAATTCCGCTGGTGTTGGTGGGAATTTTTGGTTTTTAATATCTTCAATGTTTTGGAGGAATTTTAGTTTTAGTTTGTCTTTGGCTTTTTCGTCGCCGATGAATTCGCGTTCGGGGTTTTTCTCGTCTTCTAAATAGTAGTATTTTAACTTTTTGACTGGTAGCTTTAGTGCCTCTTCTGCTACTATTTGATAGAAGAGGAGTTGTCGTCTGTCGTCGGTTGTTAGTTTGTCGCCCTTTGGTTTGCCTGTCTTGTAATCTATGATCTCGACACCGCCATCAACGTCATCGACTCGGTCAATTCGGCCGGCGAAGCGGTAGTTTTTTAGTGGTAATGAAAAAGATTGCTCGAGATATTTCACCTTTGGCATTTTTGCTTTGAAATCAGAGTGGAAATTTTTTAGAAGTGTTCGGCCGTTTACTCGGTAGTCTTCCTTTTGTTTAACGTCCAGGTACCATTCGTCTATCCAGTTCTCGTCGTAAACTTTGAGGAGAGTATCGTAATCTGGGAATGGTTGAGGTTCGTTGTTCCCAAAGAGATCTGTTTGGCCGTTTAGTTTTGTTTGAAAATGGAGTTCGAGGAATTTCTGGAGTGTGTTGTGAATTGTTGAGCCGAAGCTGAAGTAGTGGTTGCCGAATGTTGGGATTTTTAGTATGTTTTGAAATCGGTATTTGTAGGGACAGGTTTCGTATGTTTGCATTTGTGAGTAGCTAAATTTCTTTGGGACTTCGTAGTTGATGTCGCTTTTACTATCCGAGGATGCGCATCCTCGGATAGTAGTTACTCCAAGGATTCCGGGATTATTGGCTCCCGAGATTGCGGAATCTCGGGTAATGGAGGGCTTTTCGTAGCCTAGCTCGATTAAGAAACGAGAAAGTTTTTTGTCGCGGGTTCCGCCATAGTTGTCGGCGGAGGTGAAGTATAGATGTTTTTTGGCACGAGTCATGGCAACGTAGAAAAGTCTGCGTTCTTCTTCTATGTGCATGTCAGCGTCAGTGACATTTTCTTTTAGTAGCGCATTTGGAATGGCGATCAGCTCCTTTCTTCTGTCTGTTGGGAATTTTCGGTCAACCATGTGGCTTAGGAATATGTAATCGAATTCAAGGCCTTTTCCACTATGGACGGTCATGATTTTTACCATATCGGGGCCGGTGTCGGGATCAAAGGCAAGTCGGCCACTATCCCCTGCTTGCATTTCTAGGTTGATTAGGTCGATAAAGCTAGTTAGGTCAGGGTTTTCGTTGTTGCGTTCAAAATCTTGCAGTTTGTTGTAGAACTGTTGAAGGTATGTTAGGGATTCTTTTGACTCGATAGAGTCTTCTTTTGCGATATCGGTAATATAGCCACATTTGACGATAAAGTCGACTAGGATTTCGGTGGGTTTTTTGTTTTTGGTTAGCTGGGTATGTCGATCTATCTGAGCAATTAATTTGTTCAGGGTTTCGATTGAGGCTGGGTCGATGCCGGAGATGGTTGAGGCGATTTTGACTGTTTCGTAGAGTGAGGTTCTCTTCATTTTGCTATAGTGAGTGAGTTTAACGATCACTTCTGGACTTAGGTTTAGGTAATCGAAGTTTAGGGCTCGGAAGACGGCGCTATTTTCATGGTAGTTATCTAGTAACTTAAAGTAGTTAATTACGTCTAAAATTATTGGTTTATTGTAGAGACCTTTCATGGCTAGAAATTGGTATGGGATTTGGACTTGGTTGAGATAGCTGATGAAGATGTCGGCGGAGCTGTTTGCTCTAATTAGGATTGCAAAGTCTGACCACTGGCAGTTGTTTTTTTCTTTTATCTCGACTATTTTGTTGATAACGGCTTTTGCTTCGTCCTCGCCTGACGCTTCATGGATGTGCTCGATAACGGAGGCGCAATCGAGGTTGGATTTGAGTTCTTTTTTAATGCCAAGTTCGTGTTCGAGTCTATTGGGATTATTCTGAACAATAAATTTGTACGATGCGTCGAGAATTTCTTGGCAGGATCGATAATTTTCTGTTAGTACGACTTCGCTTGAACCTGGGAAATCTTTTTTGAAATCCATTATGTTGGCGATTGAAGCGCCGCGGAATTTGTAAATTGATTGGTCGTCGTCCCCTACTACTGTAATGTTGTTTTTTGGGCTGGCGAGAAGTTTGATCAGTTCGTATTGGACTGTATTTGTGTCTTGGAATTCGTCGACTAGGATATATTTGAACTGGTTTCGATATTTCTGTAAGATAGCTGGTCGTTTTTTGAATAGGTCGATTGTGTAGTTGATCAGGTCGGCAAAGTCCATGGCGTCGTTTTCGAGAAGAATCTGTTGATATACGTTAAATGCATTTGAAACCTCACTCAGCCTCAAAATTTCGCCTGCGATGGCTTCTTTTTTGTCTTCTTCGTTCATTCCTTCGATGTCGATGTTGATATTATCAATAACGGTTGTTTCGTCTTTGATTAACTTTAAGTCTTCGGCGTGTTTCTGGTAGTCAGCGGGTTTTACTCCTTCATCTTTGCAACGAGAGAAATGGCCGACAAGGGCGTGGATGAATTTTGTTGGTGAGCCGAGTGGTTTGTAGTAGTCTAGGTTGAAGCGGTCAAGATTCTTCTGGACAAGCATCCAGGTCTGTGTGGTATCAAGGAGTTTGTAGTCGCTAGGCAGACCGATTTCGAGGGCGTGTTGTTTTAATACTTTGTCGCAGAAGGCGTGGAAAGTTGAGATCCAAAGATCTGTGTAGCCATAAGGCAACATTGTATCGACTCGCTCTTCCATCTCGGTTGCTGCTTTTTCCGTGAAGGTTAAGGCTAGAACTTCATCAACATTGATGTTTTTTTCTGTTATTAGCCAAGCTATTCTAGCTGTGACAACCCGTGTCTTACCAGTACCGGCTCCAGCAACAATAAGTTGAGGACCGTCACCGTGGGTGATGGCTTTTTTCTGAGCTTCGTTTGATTCTGAGATTAGGCTCATATGAATGTATTCTAACATAAACTAAAGGATAAAAAAAGAAGCGACTTGGTCGCTTCGTGAGTTGTTCTTTATATTCGTTTGAGGTATCCAGAAACTATATTCAAAGCACTTCCTAGAAAGTCTTGAAGATCCTCAAATTCACAATCATCCAAATCATACTTACCGTCATCATCAACGTTGCAATTAGATTCTACTTGCATCTCCGCAGAGCCCCATTCGGTTTTTAGAGATGACAGAGTAAACCCTTCAGCATTCTCGACTGTAAATCGCCACACCCCTAGCAGATCACAATCAAACATACATACTTGATCAAAATGGTCCTTGTTGTTTTCCATGTCCGTTGGCAGGTAAACATACAGAGTGTTTACAGACTCATTTGTTAGAGTAAAACCTGCTCTGTGTACATACATTTCAATTTTTCTACGTAAATCTTCTTCCTTCTCATAACGATTCGGAATGTTTTTGATTTCAAGCCGTACGCGCATTTTATCTTGATTAGCAGATTCATTCGTCTCAAGCTTTCGATTTAAGCGAGCAACTGCGAGTTGAACTCTGTCAATTTTGTGATGCGCTCCACTATTCAACGCCCTCACATCGTCCCATGGTGCATACTTGACCAATGGACTTGCGGGCTGCGCAAGATTGGCACTCTCGAGTGCAAGAACTTTGTGTTCCAATCGGTTGACTTTTTGCGTTAGCTGAAGCACGGCAACAATGACACAAATCGTCATAACGATTAGACAAGGAATCCCCACGTAGTACTTAAAAAATTTCGAATCCATTTTATCTCCTTCCGAGAGCTGAGTGACGGAATTGTCAGATCAGATATATAAATTTAGCACATATATAGCACTTTGTCAAACACACAACAAAAAACTTCTGTAAATTTACAGAAGTTATGGGGCTTTTTGGGTTGTTATGAAGCCATTCTTGGAATAAAAATCGTAGTTGGCAATTACAGAGAGAGCGTCTCCCTCTACTCTGTCGCCGAAAATGACGCCTTTGAGAATGTACCCTTTGAATCCCTTGACTTTTGCGATTGATTCAATCATCAGTGTGAATTTATTCATTATAACGGTGATTTGAATTTCACGTAGTTTTAGAATTTCCTCATGCGTAATTGCATTTGGGAGATTGTAGTGACAAACAATTTGGTATATTTCCCCAGGAAAAATCAGGGGATCTAATGGTTGTTTTCTTAAAACCATTTTCATGTCCTCCTGTTTGGGTGGGTCTATATTATAAAAGTAGCATGAGATACATCAAGTGTCAAAAAGCAACAATTTTGTCATCCCGACCGATATAAAGCTAACTTGCACTATAAAATTAAGTAATTGAGCGGAGGGATCTAAAATTGTTGCTTTTTGGCAAGATGTTTCTTTTTCATATTTTCAAACCGAACTTCTTCAATCTCTTCGTCTTCGTACCATTCATCAGCTATATCTTCCCATTTTTTATTTTCAATATTTATTAAGTCTACTTTTTTACTTCTTCTCCATCTTTTAAACTGTTTCTCACGATCAATCGCTTCATTTATATATTGATAATCTTCATAGTAAATCAAATAGAAGCATTTATATTTACTTGTATAAGTAGATCCCTGCATTGTTTTATGTTCAAATACTCGATATCTCAAGTCATTTGTCACACCGGTGTATAATGATCTTTTGCTAAAGTTTGTCATTATGTAGACTGAGTAGCAATGTTTTTTTGACATATTTATGTGACAAAATAAAAACAAAATATTTTAGATTCCTCCGCTCTGCATTTTTTACATAAAATGCAACTTATCTTGGATCGGTCGGAATGACAAAAAATATTTTGTTTTTATTTTATAATGATGTTGTTTTAATTTCAGACAATTCAATTCGCAACAGAAAGAAAAAGACTATATAATAGACTTCAACTTCTTAATAGCTTCGGGGAAGAGTGGGCCAAAGAATCCGCCGATCGTGAGGAGGACGCTTGTGACAATTGAGGTTGATAGTTGGTCGGTGAGCCAATCGTTGACGGGGAATTTATTGAGGAAGTAGACGATTACGGCCATTCCAATGATTCCTTGTGCTAGGCCGAGAATTCCGCCGAGGAGTTTGTCGAATGATTCGATGAAGGGAAGGATTGTGACAACCTCGAAGAGTTTACCAAGAACCCAGAAGATTATACTAATTATTTTTGTAGAAATTATAAATATTAGGATAAAGCTGACAATGTTTGCGACGTTAGTTCCGCCAAACCAGTCGGCTGCCATTGGGTACATACGACTTGCTATTAGGATTGACAGGATGAGGCCGATGAGAGATCCGAGCATGCCAAGGAAGCCTTTTCGGAATCCGAGAAGGGCGCTTATTAGGATGAGGGCGAGGAAGATGTAGTCGATTGTAATCATACTGAAAATTGACTGTCTAAAGTCTAAAGTCCAAAGTGAAGGTCTAAGGTCAAATCGCAAATTATACTAGGAATATTATACCATATTTTTGGGAATAAAAAAGCTATGCAGGTGTGCATAGCTGTAGGTTTGTGTTATGGGCAAATCCAGGTTGGGTCGTCGTCATCTTGGACTGATTCTTGAAGTATTCCAGATTCATAGAGGCAGAGATTGCCTTTTACTCGGCCCGCTACTCCGTGGAAGACGACAAATCTTGCGTAGGCTGAAATGGATTCATAGCAAGTCAGACCGCCAAAGGTTATCCCTGGAGCTTCCTCGACAACTGAACCAATGAATCTTCTTTTCTTATCGTAGAAATCAACTTGGGTGGTGTCAATATCGGGGCAGTAATGGCCTGGCGCTTGTTTGTTAGATCTCACTGGTGTTGTGACACAGGCGAAAAGAAACGAGAATAGAATTAGTAGAATGTTGCTTTTTTTCATCCTTTCGCCTCTCTGTCTTTTGTGTTGGGTGGTTGGTTAAATAGTCATTGCGCGACATAGTTGATTCTCTTTGCAATAGCGTTCCAGAAAAAAATGAAACATATGATTATACTTACTTATAACAGAGAGACTTAAATATGATTGAGAAACATTACCTTTTTGGTAGCTCCCAGCGGCTTCTACTTTTCCGCCTCGAACTGAATTTGATCCGGATGAAAATGAACGAAGGAAGGCCTCGCTAAGATCTTGCTGAAGTCGATGCGGAATTTCGATAGTATGCTCAATCCGACTTGATGTAATCTGTAATTTTGGCTCTTCACTAAACTGTATTTCTGCGCTCACGTCTTTCTCCTTGCTTGTGTTAAAGTACAGTGCTCTTTGCTAATGTTACGCTATTTTGAGGAAAAGTCAATTAAACTGGCTTAATTAGTCTAATTTTAGACAACTATTGACACAACTGTGAAAATTTGCTATAATATTATTTCGAATTAGTTATTTAACAACAGGGAGGATTGATCATGACCAGTCCCGTTATGCCGACTGAGAAATTGATTGAGGAAGGTTTGGACGAACTCCAGGCAGAAGAAGAAGAGCGCCTATTCGAACAACAAGAACAGGAGGAGTTTGAAGCCGCTCGTGAACGCGAAAGTGAGGGAGATCCAGATTTCTCACACTACTACGATGAACCTTGCGACCGCCTGGAGCCCCTTGAAGAGGACGATTTTGACTGGGGGGACAAGGTTGTGAGGTCAACGGTGGGAATGACATCGATCATGATCAGTATTACGATGAACCTGATGACTTTGGTGGATTTGAAGTCTGTTGCGATGATGATTGGTTGCTCTTTGATGATGGTTATCCAAACACGCAAGAAGGGCGACGCTGGCAGGAAATCGATATCTGCTATGAGCAAAAAGCCCGTCAAAATGGTGAGCTGTATTTCGACACCGATCATGACCGAATGAGTGATGATGTCGAGGATAGGGTCTTCTATAACAACCAGGACTTGATGTACGAGAATGACGAGGATCGTTTTTCTGACATCGATTATGACTGGATGTTTGAGGAAGACGACACAGATGAATTCACTCCAGACCAGTTGGCGAACATGAAGGCTGATGGTTGGTATGATCGCGTTACAGAATGCTTCAAGCATCGCAACAAGGCTGAAGAAGCTGAGGCGACTGACTGTTATGGTATGTTCGAGCAGGAAGTTCAGTTCGATGAGTATGCCGCTCTGAGTTCACTCTACGACGAGCATGCTCAATCGGAGGGTGACGATCAAGATCTCAACCCGGCGCTGGAACAGCATTGGTCAATGAAGGATCTCAGAACGATGCGTAGAGTGAGTAGCAGAAGGGCAAAGAAAAAAGCCAAACTGAAGCTCCATCGCGTACAGTCAGGTGATGACATTCACATGGAAGATCTTGGAACCCAGAACACGTCGCAAGAAGAGAAGCTGGCGAAAATTGGTCGAATTGCGGAATCAAACAACCGGCATGACTTACTCGAAATTGATCGCGAGAGGAACACAAAGAAAAGTCGCCGAAACACCAAGAAAGGAAAACGCGTTCGCTCTTTTAGGCAGGACCGAATTACTGCCCAGCTGCTTTCGACATTGAGGAATCCCTGTGCCATCGCTGAGGGCCTTCGAGACAATGTGGACGATGAGACCGAGCAGTTGTTGTTTATGTTTGCATGGTTCGGGGGTGTTGACGGATATAGAGTCATCATTCACGAAGGACAGCAACTTGTCATCAAGTGCAGGGGCTGGAATGACCTGATTAGCAAAAAGAGGCCATACAGTCGGTCTGACACTGAACGCCTCTCTTTTCGCAGGCAGGGTCGAGAGATATTGGCTGAAAGAAAAGCAAGGCAGGAAGCGGAAATGAAAGCCAAGGCAGAAGCCGAAAAGCGAAGAGCGCAGGACCCACTCACGTTCTTTCGAGAGTTGATGTCGGGCAGGTCATAGAAAGAATTTTTGAGTAATACAACTTTACAGCTAACCCATTGTGGTTAGCTTTTTTCGTACAACAAAATCGTCTCGGGCTAGTGAGACGATTTTTATAATATGAACTGTTATTTTTTGTATTTTGGGACGGCACCGCGCTTCTCTACTCTCTCTACATGTTTACGGCCAACTCGGACACGAGCCAGCTCTTTTTGGATGCTTGCGGTTAGTCCTGCAAATTCTCGAGTGTCAACATCTCGTTTTGATTTTAGTTCCTCTGCTCGAGCGATTGCTTCTTCTGCTCGTTTTAGATCGATTTCGTCAGATTTCTCGGCTGTGTCTGCTAGGACAACAACTTTTTCAGATAGCACCTCAATAAATCCGCCAGAGACTGCCATTGAGATAAGTTCTTCCCCTTTTTTAACAATAATCTCTCCAGAATTTAAAACTGAAATCAATGGAATATGATTTGGAAGTATAGTAATCTCACCGCTCATTGTTGGAACGGTAATTTGATCGACTTCGTCTTTGTAGACGACTCGCTCTGGGGTTGCTATTTTGAAATTTATTTTCGACATAGAATTTGGTAGGGAGAAGATGGAAGATTGTTAGGAAGTTGGAAGATAGAGAATGGATTAGTCGCATTTGGAATCTTCTTTTTTGTTTGGACAATCTTTGTTGTTGTAATTTTCCCAATTTTGTTTTAGTAAAAAAGTTTGTTTGCTAATACGATCGTATATCTCAATTAGCCACTTGCATGCGTCGTCGTCTAAATAGTCACTATATAGATCAAGTGCTTGAGTAATTGACACTTCTGTCTCGTTTGATTCGCCTATTGCATCGAACAAGTATTTTTGGAATCCTTTGTTCTGATGTCTTTTTGCAAATCCTTCTGCTATCAGGCGTGGAACGGCTTTACAAGATCTCCGTATTTGATCGGTTAAATCAAATTTTTCTGCTGATGGTAGATTCTTAACGACTTCTTCAAAGACAACTAACATAGATCGATAGGAAATTTGATAAACATCAAGATCCTTGAAGCTCTTAATTGGACTTGTTCTTTTTAGATTATTAATTTCTTCAATTAGCTGTTTTGTCTTATCTTTCATATATATTTAACTCTTCTATCTTCTAACTTCAATCTTCTTAACAATCCTCAATCTTCCCCCTACTTCTGCAGTTCTATTGAATTAATTGTTACGTCTTCAAGTGGGTGGGAAGCTCCGTTAACGTCAACATTTTCGATAGCTTCTGCCACGAGCATGCCTGAGGTTACTTGGCCGAAGTTTGTGTGGTGGCCATCGAGCCATGGGGTTGCGGTAAGTGTTACGATGAAAAACTGTGAGCCGTTTGTGTTTGGGCCTGAGTTTGCCATGGCAAGACTGCCTTTGACTAGTTTGTGGTCATTGAATTCATCTGGAAATTTGTAGCCTGGTCCGCCTATGCCGTGAGTTCCCCAGTCATCGCTTTTACTGTTTGGGTCACCGCCTTGGATCATGAAATCTTTCATTACTCTGTGGAATTTTGTGCCGTTGTAGAAATCGATTTTGGCTAGGTTTAGAAAGTTGTTGACTGTTTTTGGTGAGTCTTCGCTGTGGAACTCAACTGTGATGTCGCCCATGCTTGTTTTGATGACTGCTGAGCTGTACTCTGCTGTAAGATCTTCGAAGTCTCTGTAGTCTAACTCTAAAAAATCCTTTGTATCTTCTGTCATAGTTTCTGTTGGTTGGGTTTCAATGGTCTCCGCGGTGTTACTTGCTGGAGTTGAAACTGTTGTGCAGCCTGATAGGGCAATTACACTGATAATAAGTAGTGCGAAAATTTTTATGTTCATATGTTAGTGCGTAGTGCGTAGTGAGTAGTTCGTAGAGAATATCATCACAAAGCACATGCATCTTCAATACTAATAAAATTTGTTTATGCTTTTACTTCGTCGATTCCGCCTTTCATGTAGAAGGCTTGTTCTGGTTTGTCGTCGTGTTTTCCGTCGAGGATTTCTCGGAAGCCTCTGATTGTGTCTTTTAGTGGGACATATTTACCAGGAGTACCTGTAAATGATTCTGCAACGAAGAATGGTTGAGACAAGAATTTCATGATCTTACGAGCTCGAGCAACGATGCTTTTGTCTTCATCGGAAAGTTCGTCTACACCTAGAATTGCGATGATATCTTGAAGATCTTTGTATCGTTGTAGGACTTGTTGAACCTCGGTTGCGACATTGTAGTGTTCTTCTCCGATAACATTTGGGTCAAGAATTGTTGAGGTTGAATCAAGTGGGTCAACAGCAGGATAGATTCCAAGCTCAGCTAGGCTACGAGCTAGTACAACAGTTGCGTCTAGGTGACCAAATGTTGTAGCAGGTGCTGGATCGGTAAGATCGTCGGCTGGAACGTATACGGCTTGTACTGAGGTAATTGAACCTTTGTCAGTGGAGGTAATTCGTTCTTGCATAGCTCCCATCTCGGTAGCTAGAGTTGGTTGGTAGCCAACTGCTGATGGCATTCGGCCAAGCAGCGCAGACACCTCAGATCCGGCTTGAGTAAATCGGAAAATATTATCGATAAAGAATAGTACATCTTGTCCCTCGTCTCGAAAAGCCTCGGCGATTGTTAGGCCAGTTAGGGCTACTCGAGCACGAGATCCTGGGGGTTCGTTCATCTGTCCAAACACAAGTGAAGTTTTGTCGATCACGCCTGAGTCTGTCATTTCGCCGTAGAGGTCGTTTCCTTCACGAGTTCGCTCACCTACTCCAGCAAATACTGATTTACCACCATGTTCTTGAGCGATTGATCGGATGAGCTCCATGATCACAACTGTCTTCCCTACTCCGGCTCCGCCGAAGAGTCCGATCTTACCACCTTTTACAAAAGGGCAGATTAGGTCGATAACTTTGATACCTGTTTCAAATATTTCAATTGATTTTGATTGTTCACTAAAGGCTGGAGCGTCTCTGTGAATTGGAAGTTTCTCTGCTCCCTTTACTTGCTCTTTGCCGTCAATTGGGTTTCCAAGCACGTCGAACATGCGTCCAAGAGTTGGATTGCCAACTGGAACTGTGATTGGAGAGCCGAGATCATTGACCTCAGTGCCTCGCTTTAGCCCTTCCGTTGCTCCCATGGCAACAGTTCGAACCATTCCTTCTCCGAGGTGTTGTTCTACTTCGAGTGTTAAGGTTTTGTCCCCAACTGAAACCTCGAGCGCACCGAGAAGTTCTGGTACCTTTTCGCTAAATTCTACGTCCACGACTGGACCGATGATTTGTTTTACGATGCCTTTGTTATTCATAAGAGTGAATGTTAGTTTGGTTAAATATAATATTATTTATTGAAATGTTTAGTGGGGTAGAAAGATGAAATTTCCAAGCTCCAAGCACCAAATCTCAAACAATTTCCAATTTCCAAATACCCCCGAACTACAAATTATTGCATATTTGAGTACGGGGCAAGCAATTTCCAAACAAATGAATCGCGAATTTCCAATTTCCAAGTGAAAAGTTTTTCAGGTTTGTAATTTGTATTTTGTTTGGTTTTTGTAATTTGAGATTTGTTATTTCGACAGCGCTGCTGCTCCGGAGCTGATCTCGGCGATTTCTTGGGTGATTCCGGCTTGTCGCAGTCTGTTGTATGATAGCGTTAAGTCGTCGATCATGTCTTTTGCGGCGTCTGTTGCGTTTTTCATTGATAGCATTCGTGAGCTGTGTTCTGAGGCTTCTGTTTCTAGGAACGATTGAAAAATCTGCATTTCGATTAATCTTGGTAACATTTGATCGAGAACTACTTTGGGGCTTGGTTCGAATGTATATTCAAATGTGAAGCCGTCTTTTTTTAGATATTTTTCTTGTTTTTCTTCGATAAATTCCTTTTTTGTTTCAAGACCTGAGCTCTGACCGACAACTCCGAGAAATTCGTCTGGTTCTGGTTCGATTGGTAGGAGTTGTTTGACTCTTGGGACTTGATTTAGACTAGAAACAAAGTCCATGAACACAACAAAAACTTTGTCGTAGGTTTTATCTAAATATTTATCGATTATCATTTTTGAAATTGGAGTTACGTCGGTTGTATTGATTGTAATATCCTTTTTTTCGAAATCAGCGACGACATTGTATTTCATTGACTTAATTATGTCTCTTCCTTTTGTACCACATGTGATAAATTCTGTTTCTTCTACTGATTTATGGTGAATTTTAATTGACTCAACTGCTTTTTGGGCGATATTCATGTTGAATGCTCCACAAAGTCCGCGATTTGAACTGACTAATATTAGTCCCACTTTCTTTGGGTTCTCTCTTTTTGCAAGTAGAGGGTGATGGTCGACTGCTGTTTTCTGTGCAAGATGGATTACAGTTGCCCAAGCAAGATTTGAATAATCACGAGTCGCTAAAACTGATGAAACTGATTTTCTCATCTTTGAGGCTGCTACCATTTCCATTGCTTTGGTAATTTTCTTGGTATTGCCGATTGATTTTATTCGTGAACGTAGTTCACGGACGCCTTTTGCCATATGTTAGGGAGGAGGAATCGCAGTTAATCGTAAGGTTAACCGGTTAACCCTCTCTGTAAATCGTTACTTGAAAGGATGAATAATTTTAATCGCGTAGTTAATAGTAAATGAAACAAAAGAAATATTATTCTGCGCTAATAAGTAGATCTTCTACTGTGCCTTTGAAATCATTTACAACTTTTTTGATTTGTTCGCCGAGAACGTCTGTTATGCCGTCTTTTGTTACTAGTTTAGATGTAAGGTCTTTTGCATTTGTGTTGAGGTATTTGAATAGTTTTTCTTCGAATTCTAGGACTTTTTCGACGATAACGTTGTCGAGTAGGCCGTTAATGACTGAATATAGGATTACGACTTGGTTTTCGACTGGGACTGGGACGTATTGGCCTTGTTTTAGAATCTCGACGATTCTTTTTCCTCGTTCTAGTTGTTGTTTTGTTGCGTCGTCGAGGTCGGACCCAAATTGAGCAAAAGCTGCAAGTTCTCGATACTGCGCAACCTCTAGTCTGAGTTTTCCGGCTACTTGTTTCATTCCTTTGATCTGAGCGGCTGATCCGACTCGAGAAACTGATAGTCCTACGTTTACCGCTGGTCTGATACCTTGGTAGAATAAGTCATTCTCTAAAAATATTTGTCCATCTGTAATTGAAATAACGTTTGTTGGAATATAAGCTGAGATATCGCCGGCCTGAGTTTCGATAACTGGAAGAGCTGTAATTGATCCGCCTCCGAAATCCTTGTTTAGTTTTGCTGATCGTTCTAGGAGTCTTGAGTGAAGGTAGAAAACGTCACCTGGGTAAGCTTCTCGTCCTGGTGGTCGTCTTAGTAGCAATGAAATTTCTCGATATGCTACGGCGTGTTTTGATAGATCATCGTAGATGATCAATGCGTCTTTTCCATTTTCCATGAAGTATTCTGCAACTGCGCAACCAGCAAATGGTGCGATATAGCTAAGTGAAGCTGGGTCAGATGCACCAGCGACAACAACAACGGTGTGCTCCATTGCGCCTTCTTCTTCTAATTTTGCTACGATTTTTGCAATCTTTGATTCTTTTTGTCCGATTGCAACATATACGCAGATTAGATCTTTTCCTTTTTGGTTGATAATTGCATCAATTGCGATTGCTGTTTTTCCTGTTTGTCTGTCCCCAATGATTAGCTCACGTTGTCCTCGTCCGATTGGGATCATTGAGTCAATCGCTTTGATGCCTGTTTGCACTGGTTCGTGAACACTCTTTCTGGTAATAACGCCTGGAGCGATTTTTTCTACCGGATAGTTTTCTTTTGTTTTGATTTCCCCTTTTCCGTCGACTGCTACTCCTAGTGGATTAATAACTCGACCGATCATCTCGTCGCCAACAGGAACTTCTAGAATTCTACCGGTTGTTTTTACTATGTCGCCTTCCTTTACACTGTGAATATCATTAAGCAAAATTGCTCCAACGACATCTTCTTCTAGATTTAGGGCAACGCCGAACACGTTATTTCCGAAATCAAGCATCTCGCTGGCCATGACTTCACTAAGTCCTGAGATTTTGGCGATTCCGTCCCCTACCTCAATAACCTCACCGGTTTTTTCCATTGAAACTTGTGCTCCGAAATCATTTATTTGAGCTTTTAGGTTTTCTACGATTTTATCTTTGTTGTCCATATGTATTTAGAGGGCTAAAGAGGGCTAAAGAAGGCTAACGAATAAGTTATTAGCTATTAGCTTTTAGCTTTTAGGTTTTATAATTATGATAATTTATTTTTTAGTTGGTTTATTTTGCCGGCGATGCTGACGTCAATTAGTGTGTCGCTGATTCTTACTTTTAATCCGCCTTTGATTTCTTTGTTAATAATGTTTTCAACCTGAATGGTTTTGTTTAGTTTTTCTGATAAAATTGTTTCAAGTTGTTGTTTTTGGTTATCGTTAATGGCAATCACAGAGGACACAACAGCCCTTTGCGCTCCAGACTCTTCAAAAATTAGGTTTTCAACAAGTTCAATGATTTTATTGATTTTCTTTGTATAGTTATGTTTTACTATTAGCAAAAGCACCTTAACTGACTCTTTGCTGACGGATGAGAATGTTTTTTCGATAGCTTTTTGTTTATCGTTATAGTTAACTTTTGAAAGTAGTAGGTTTTTGAACTCTTTGACTTCTTTGATTTGGGTGCTAAAAAATTTCAAGTCTGCAAGGACTTCATTCTTCTTGTTTTCTTTGATATAAGAAGTGATTGCGCGAGCAATGTTTTTTTCGTTTATTAGTGACATAAATAGAGGGCTAAATAGGGCTAAAGAAGGCTAATAATCGCATAAATAATAGTTAGCTGTTTTTAACGTCTGCGATGGCTTGGTCGATGAGTTTGCTGTGTGTTTTTTCGTCGATGTTGCCTTCGGTAACTTTCTCAAGTGCTGCGACGATTAGGTCTCGGGCGTTTGAGTTAACCTCGCTGGCCATTTTGTCTTTATCTGATTTGATTCTACTTTTTGCGTCGTCAATTACTTTTTGAACTTCGCCTTGGGCTTTGTCTACTTTTTCTTTTCTAACGCCTTCACCGTCTTTCTCTGCCTTCTCTATAATTACTTGTGCTTCTTTTCTACCTTCCTTTTCTTTTTCTTTTTTAATTTCTTCTGCTTTTGAAAGTTCGACTTCGGCTTGTTTTGCGTCTTCAACACCTTTCGTGATTTTTTCTTCTCGAGAAGTCATCAATTTAAGGAGTGGTTTGACTGCAAAGACTCCGAGAACAATTACAACAATTGCAAAATTAATTAATTGAGCTATTAAAAGTTTCCAATCGATGTGAAATGTTTGTATTAGTTCATCCATATGTATTTAGAGGGCTAAAGAGGGCTAAAGAAGGCTAACGAATAAGTTATTAGCTATTAGCTTTTAGCTATTAGAATTTAATAATATATTTATTTCCATCCCTAATAAATTTAGGGACAGAGTAAAAACATTATTTGATGCTGAATGCGATTACGAGGGCGTAGATAGCTACAGCTTCGGCAAAAGCAGCAGCAAGTAGCATTGGTACTAAAATTTTTCCAGCAGCTTCTGGGTTTCGCCCAATAGCTTCCATTGCTTTTCCACCAATCTTACCAATAGCAAGAGCTGGTCCTAGTCCACCGATTGCGATTGCAATCGCCTTTGATAGCATGATTAAATCCATAGTTTTGTTAGCACCTGCTCGACGGGAATTGGATTTTTAATGTCGGCAGATACTAGGGTTATTAAATTCTAAATTCTAATTCCTAAATCCTAATTAAATACAAATGTTCAAAATTCAAAACTCAAAAGCATACGATTATTTTTGAATTTGGAGTTTAGTATTTTGATATTCCTTAGGGTTTAGAATTTAGAGTTTAGAATTTTAGTGTTCCTCATCTGTCATTGCGATTGTGAAATATACGATCGTTAGCATTGCGAAAATTAGGGCTTGGATTACTCCAACTAGAACCTCAAGGAACATGAATGGGATTGGGAGGCCGAATGCAAAAATAGCAGCGATTGAGGTTAGTAGTACTTCGCCGGCGAATACATTTCCAAAAAGACGAAAAGATAGAGACGCGACTTTTGCGATTTCTCCGATTATTTCGATCATTCCTACGAAAAACTTGATTGGGTTGACGATAATTATTGTTGGGTCTTTTCGGAGTTTGCCTGGGATTTCTGCAAGTGCTTTTAGGTTAATGAATTTATTGAAATATTTCCAGAAACCAACAGTTATAATTCCAAATAAATTTGAACCAATCACGGTGACTAGAGCTAGAGCAAGAGTTGTATTTAGATCAGCCGTTGCTCCTCTGAAATATGGGATAAAGGTGCTGTGTCCATGAACAGTTTCAATAATTCCGATTGAACCGATCCCCGGGAAGATGCCGAGCCAGTTATTTAACAAGATAAACATGAATATTGAAAAAACTAATGGAAAAATAAGTTTTGTTTTTTTTCTGTCGCCTGTTACGCTGTCGCCAAGGGAAAGTGCTCCCTCGATTATAATTTCAAATAGGTTTTGAATTCCTTTTGGGATCTGTTTTAGTTTTAGTTTCAAAACAACTGATATTATTATTAGTAAAAAAACAACCAACCACGTATTAAGGAGTGAGTTGGTTACTGTGAAGTTGCCTACCTCAAAAACAGGTTCTGCTGCAAGAGAAATTTCATGACCAATGTGGCCAGTTTCAGTTTGGGTTTCATTTGTTTCATCTGAAACGTGTGAATCAACAACTTGTTGTTCTGTTTCTCCTAGATGGTTTTCGGCGGCCGGGTTACTCATAAATAATAATAAGGCTAAATAGGGCTAAAGAAGGCTAAAATGCCTGCCAGTAGTTATTTATTTTGTATCTTTTGTTTCTTTATTAATTTCGCTTTCCATTTTTCTTGAAGTTTTGACTACATTTAGTACTAAACCAACATTTGTGAGAATAAAAGCGACTCCCACACAGATTAGCAAGTATTTTGGTTCTGAGTCGTACCGCTCATCGAGCCAGTTGCCTAGGAAAAGTGCTGAGATTATTGGAACTGCTATCCAGCCAATAACGCGAGCGAACATTTCTAGAGCAGGTTTATACCACAACTCTTTTTTCTTTTCGTCAAGCTTCATAAAATCATCTTAATACTATCAAGAAATTAAAAATAAATCAAGGGTTTTGTTGATAAGTCGTTTTTACTGTCTTCTGTCCAATTGAGTGGATTATTAATTATGTAATTTCTTACCGTATCTAGTTCATCGATATGTCTAATAATTCTATCATGGAATCTAGATTGCCACTGGAAATTAAATTTGTTTTTCTTTGCAAATTTAGTAACTCCAATTTTGAATCCTCTGACAATTGATGAGAGATTTTGTGACTGAGATCCCATTTTATTAGTATATTCCTCTAAGTCACAAAAGTCACTTAGTGGGAACACAAGATTTTGTGTTCCCACTGTGATTAAGTTATCTGTGATTGAGTTATTTTTATTGATGATAATTATTCCATGAATGTGATTCGGCATGACAACAAATTCATCAAGAATTACAAATGGGAAATGCTCTGGGATTTCTAGCCAAAACTTATGTGCTTCCTGTCCGATTTTAGACATTTCCATTTTATCATTAACAATTTCTCCAAAATAATGCTCTCTATCTTTTGTTTTTGTTGTCACAAAATAGCATCCGTCTTGCGAATAATCAAATCCTTTAAGTCTGTGTTGTTTTTTATCTAGAAATCTTTTCGTTTTCATAATTTAAACAGTCTTTTCGCGTTATCCACCGTTACTTTTTCAGATTCCTTAAGAGTCAGTCCTCGCACTTCGGCGATTTTATTCACAATATACTCGAGATAGGCCGGTTCATTTCTCTTTCCTCGAAATGGAACTGGAGAAACGTAGGGACAGTCAGTCTCGCTGATGATTTTGTCCTCTGGCATGTTCTTTAGTATCTCTATCGTGTCTTCTATTTTGTTTTTGAAGGTAATTGTGCCGGTGAAGCCGATATAGTGACCCATTTCGATCAATTGTTTGGCTTGTTGCCAGTTTCCGCTGAAGAAGTGTGCTTCGCTTGGGTTTTTTAGAGGATTTTTTTTGAGAATGGCGATCAGGTCGTCATGAGCGTCTCGACAATGAATGATCATAGGGAGATCGAGTTCGTTGGCAAGGTCAATTTGTGCATTAAAGACTTCTATCTGCAGTTTTCGTTCTTCTGGTAGGTTTTCTTTGTCGCTGTAATGATAATCAAGCCCGCACTCCCCTATTGCGACTACTTTTTTGGATGACAAAGCTAGGGCTTTGTATTTTTCGTAGTCGAAGGTTTCAGCGCGGGTTTTGATCTTTATTGTTTCGTGTTTATCGACTCTTTCTTCGATTTCGCGATCCATTACGTGAAACGGCTGTAGGCCGACTGAGCTGTAACAAATATCGTATTTCTCAGAGAGAGCAACTGCGCGTTGACTTGTGCTTAGTTGGTAGCCAACATTAACCATAGTCACGGATTTTTGTCGTGCTCTATTGATGACTTCGTCGGTGTCGAGTTTGAAGTCGCTGGAGTTTACGTGGGCGTGGGCGTCGAACATTTTTTTAGCTATTAGCTTATTAGCCAATTAGGTATTAGGATTATTATCTTTCCTCGCAAACAACGGCTCCCCTTTCTCGACTTTAGTGTCCGATTTAATTGAATCGGAAGTAAAATCGGTTTGACTTAGGTAACCCAAAATCTTTTCGCCGGCTTCGGGAAGATATGGTTTGAGTAATTGCCCTAGATTTCGGATGATTTCGAGGAGGTTGTAGATTATTTGGTCGATTTCGTCTTGTTTGGACTCCTTGGCAAGTGTCCAGGGTTTTGTTTCGTCGATATAGCGATCGCAAAATCTGATAACCTCCAAAATTTCGGAGATATTTTCGTAGATTTTGTATTCTGAGTAATTTTTGTCGATTGTTTGCCAGGTTTTGGAGAGATCTAGGTCGGCGTTATAGATTTTGTTTGGGACTTTGCCGGCGCAGTATTTATCGGTCATTACGAGGACACGGTTGACGAGGTTGCCGACGCCATTGGCGAGGTCGGAGTTGTATTTTGTGATGAAGTCTTCGGCTTTGACGTCGCCGTCGCTGCCAAATTGAAATTGGGAAACTATTAGATAACGAGCTGCGTCTGCGCCAAATTCGTCGACTAGGTCGACTGGGTTTATGACGTTTCCGAGGGTTTTACTCATTTTCTTGCCGTCGATTGTGAAGTAGCCATGGATGAATAGCTCTTTTGGTAGTTCAACGTCAATTGCTGTGAGCATTGCTGGCCAGATAACAGCGTGGAATTTCAGGATGTCTTTTGCCAGAAGTTGATTTGCTACTGGCCAAAATTTTTCAAATTTTTCATCATTTGGATATCCAAGTGCTGTAATATAGTTCATTAGAGCTTCTATCCAAACATAGGCAACTTGATCTTCGTCAAAGGGCAATGGGATTCCCCAGGTTAAATTTTGACGACTAATGGCCACGTCTTCGAGTCCTTGGTCTATAAAACTAAGAACTTCTTTTTTTCTACCGGCTGGGGCGACTTTTATTTCGTCTGAGCTTATTTTTTCTTTTATAATTTCTCCATAATCTGATAATCGGAAGTACCAGTTTTCTTCACTTAGAAATTCAGGTTTTGTGTCATGGTCAGGACATTTTCCGTCTACTAGGTCGTCTTCTTTTTTGTAAGATTCGCAACCCACACAATAGAGTCCTTCGTATTTATCTTTGAATAAGACATCGTTTCCTTTTGGAGTTTTAGCACTCTTTAATTTCGTTAGAATTTCTTTGGCAAGAGTTTCATGGCGATCCTCTGTTGTACGGATGAAGTCGTTGTTTGAGATGTTAAGTTTTTCCCAGACTTGTTTGTATTCATCTGCAATTTTGTCTGCAAAGGCAAGTGGCTCTAGCTTCTCTTTCTCGGCAGCTTGCGCGATCTTGGCACCGTGTTCGTCTGTTCCTGTTAAAAACCAAACGTTGTCGTCTCCGAGTTTGAGACGATTATATCGCGCTAGGATGTCAGCTGCGACGGTTGTATACGCGTGGCCGATGTGTGGTCGGCTGTTTACGTAGTAGATTGGGGTTGTTATGTAAAACTTGTTCATATAGTCTAAGGTCTAAGGTCTAAAGTCAAGGTCTAAAGTTGAATCGCGATTTTTATTTAGACACTATGACGACGAACTCGCCTTTTTGTTTTTCTTGTACTTGGTTAATTATGTCGTCGATTTGGCCGCGATAGACTGATTCGAATTTCTTGGTTAGTTCGCGGCCGATCATGATTTGTCGGTCTGCAACGAAGTCTCGCATTTCGTTGAGCGTTTTTATGATTCGGTGTGGAGACTCGTAGAATGCAGTTGCGACATTTGAATCTTTGATTTGATTAAATATTTTTGTTTTGCCCTTGTGGGGCATGAAGCCTAGGAATAAAAATTTGTCGGTTTGGAAACCGGAGATGCTTAGGGCTGAGATGATTGCGCTTGGGCCTGGTAGTGTGACTACTTCATAGTCAAGTTCGTAGGCTATTTGCACAACTTTTCCGCCTGGGTCTGAGATTCCTGGTGTTCCTGCGTCACTCGCGTAGCCGACATTATCGTATTTATTTAGCAAGCTTTCAATCTTCTCGTCTGTTGAGTGTTGGTGAAGGCTGACTGTTTTTACTTTTATATCGTAATGATTAAGTAGTTTCGCTGTAACTCTAGTGTCTTCGCACAGTAAAACATCTACTTCTTTTAGTACTTCAAGGGCTCTTAAAGTTATGTCTTTAAGGTTTCCGATGGGGGTTGCGATTATGTGTAGTTTTTTCATATGAATCTTGAGGTTAGTATAGCAATAATTTATAGAAATTGCACTCTTGAATGGCTATTATTGATTAATTTTAGCAGATATTCGGAAAAAAAGAAAGACTTATTATTGACAAATTAATGAAAATATGCTACAATACTGAATTGTACATTCAAGTGCCGTAGTGGCGGAACTGGTAGACGCGCTGGATTTAGGATCCAGTGTCGAAAGACGTGAGGGTTCGATTCCCTCCTACGGTACCATTTTTTCACCCTACTCACCCTACGTTCCTGGACAATCCAGAAAAGGAGAAGCGCATGAGCAGAAAGCTGAAAGTCATCATTTTCATTTTCATTCTTTCTTTCATGGCGATCGGCTGTGAAAATTCCATCGTGAGAAACTTCGGCGGTAAGATGATCATCGATCTCCCGCCCGGAGAGAAACTGATCGAGGTCACTTGGAAAAATGACGATCTCTGGTACCTGACCCGCCCCATGAGGCAGGGTGAAGTGGTCGAATCGTACACTTTTCAAGAGAAGTCAACCTACGGAAACTTCGAAGGGTCGGTGATTCTCAAAGAAACTTATCGATAAAGATAAGTGAAAAATATAAAACATTTACAGAGCCAAACTTGGCTCTTTTCTATTTGAGCTAAGGTATTGACATTCGGATTCATTTCTGCTATTATGAAGTGATTGAATATCAGCAAACAGGAAAGGAGAAGAAAATGTCTTTCAAATACAATTTACATCTAGAACCTGTTGAGGGTTGGCTATCGTGTCAGTATGATCCGGCTGGTAACTGCGGTCCGACGATCGTATTTATGAAGAAGCCTGGGGTCAATAAAGTTGAGACAAAAATGGGATTTATGGTTCAATATCATTTTGTAACGGATTTGAAGATCGAGGAAGATGCTCTGGGCACAATTGTTATACCGATTGATTATTATGAAAGAGGATTAATGAGAGGTATCATTGCAGAAATCAACGAAGCTCATCCTGATCATATCAATATCCAATGCAAACATCCAAATCCTGAAATCGACAGAGAAATTGACGAACGATTCTCTGACATGTAGATCTAGATACTTACTAAGTCCTTCAACGAAGGACTTTTTTCTTTTTAAATTTCATTTTTTATGATAATATGATAGTATACATGTAATTATGACTTCACCATTAAACAAAACTTTAACAGTAAATAAGGGAGACCGATTCCCTATTTTGAAATACAAGGATGGTGATCGACTCGAGAATAAAATTTACAGTGGTAATTGTGTAACCGAAATGAAAAAGTTGCCAACAGCGAGTGTTGATCTAATTGTGACTGATCCACCGTATACAATAAAGAGAGATTTCGGGAAAGGAACGGTTGATACAAAGGAAAAGGAATTTACTGCATGGTGTGAAGAGTGGATTTATGAGTGTGAGCGATTATTAAAAAAAGATGGATCAATTTATGTTTGTATTAATTGGGAGGCGTCTTCAATTATTGAGAGTATTTTGAAGAAATATTTTCTAATTAAAAATAGAATCACTTGGCAGAGAGATAAGGGGCGGGGCGCGAAGAGAAATTGGAAAAATAATTTAGAGGACATTTGGTTTGCAACGAAATCAGAGGATTATACTTTTAATCTTGACGATGTTAAAATTGAGAGACCAGTTATTGCGCCGTATGTTGATAAGGAAGGAAAAGCAAAGGATTGGTACGTGAAAAATGGTAAAAAGGTTCGACTCACTCACCCATCTAATATTTGGACTGATTTAGTTGTACCTTTCTGGTCAATGGCGGAGAATACTGAGCATCCGACGCAGAAGCCGGAGAAATTGATTGAGCGAATTATTTTAGCGTCATCGAATAAAAATGATTTGGTATTTGACCCATTCATGGGATCAGGAACAACGGCGGTTGTGGCAAAGAGATTGAAGAGGAATTATTTGGGTTTTGAGATTGAGAAGAAATATTTTTATTTGACACATAAACGATTAAAAAAATAATTTTTAACATGTATGAGAACGCAAGATTTTGCGTTCCTACAAATAAATAAATAATGTTGTATGGGACATAAGACATCTAAGAACTATTTGAAACTACAAGAGAGATTGAATAAGTCGCCGCAGGGTGCGCCGGGGTCTGATGCGTTGTTTCAGATATTGGAGATTTTGTTTTCGGAGGAGGAGGCTGGGCTGGCTTCGAAGTTACCGCTTAAATTGATAACGGCAAAGAAAGCGGCAAAGAGATGGAAGAAAACAGAGAAAGAATCTCGGAAGATACTTGAAGGGTTGGCTGATAAGGGCATTTTGCTCGACATGCACAATGGAACTGAGAAAAATTATGTTATGGCGCCGACAATGGCGGGATTTTTTGAGTTTTCGATAATGAGGACTGATGGGAAGTTTAATCGTGAAGTATTATCAAAGTTATATTATCAGTACATGAATACTGAGGATGCATTTGTGAAGCAGGTGCTTGGACAGTTCCCTACAATTGCTCGTGGGTTTGTTCATGAGGATACTATTCAGGAGAAAGATTATAGTGAGGTTCTTGATTACGAGCGAGCTTCTAAGGTTATTGACACAGCAAGCTGTATTACTGTTGGGACATGTTACTGTAGGCACAAGATGGAGCATATTGGGAAGGCTTGTGGTGCTGATCAGGAGGTTTGTTTGACATTTAATAATGCGGCACAGAGTTTGTCAGATCATGGAATTGCAAAAACGATTTCAAAGGATGAGGCGCACAAGGTGCTTGATGACTGTGTGAAAAATGGACTTGTGCAAATTGGAGACAACGTTCAGAACAATGTTGGATTTATTTGCAACTGTTGTGGATGTTGTTGTGAGGCGTTACTAGCTTACAAGAAACTCGGGAGTAATATGAAGGTTCATACAAATTTCTTTGCTGATTTTTTGGATAAGACTTGTAGTGGTTGTGGACTTTGTGCCTTGAAGTGTCCGGTTGATGCTATTACAATGAAGGAATCGAAAGATGGTAAGAAGAAGCCTGACATTGACTCGGAAAGATGTATTGGTTGTGGAGTTTGCTCGCGGTACTGTCCGACAAAGGATATTAAGATGGAGAGAAGAGATGAGGTTGGTTTTGTGCCAAAGGATAGTTTTGAGAGATTTGTAATGGCGGCTATTAATGAGGGAAAGTTGCAAAATTTGATTTTTGATAACTTTGGGTTGTGGACAAACGATCAGTTGAGTAGGTTGCTTGCATTTCTATTGTCGTTAAAGCCAATTAAGAGAAAAATGGCGAGTCAGCAGTTGCAATCGAAGTTTATTGATAAGATAGCGAAGACGTATTACGTGCTCAATAAAAAGATGTATAAGGGGAAGGAGAAGCCGGATTATTCGCATCCTGAGATGAAGAAGGGTAAATCGAAGTGAATCGGAGTGAATTTTTTGCATTCATCCGGATCTTTAGTCCGGGAATATAGCAGGTAGTCTTAAACAAAAAAAATTTGCGACTTTCGAGATGAATTGGCGTAGTATTAAACATTATGATAAACAAAAACAGGCTGATGAGGCTTGTTTTTTGTAAAATTAGGCAACCATTGACAAAGGTTAATATATGTGATAAACTAATATATTGACAATTTTGTCAATCAATCGATAAGGAGGTTGAGATGGCCCGCATTTTATTGATTCTGTTGGCAGTGAGTTTTTCGTTTAACTGTGCTCACCTTGATTCCGAAGGAGTTCAAGTGGGTATGATCACTGGTGAACTCGTCATGAGTCCCATCTCCAGTGACTGCTTCTATGTGAGGGACGAGTTCGACAACGAAACGCAGTCCGTGCATCGGTATATGGAAGAGAATAAGTGTCTGGATAATTTCAACTCGTTTAACGTGAATTACGCAGATGCGACAACGTATTGGTACGTAAAAAGAGATGGGGTTACCGGTGGATGTTATCAGTACTGTCGTACTGATGTAACGATTGCAAGTTACTCATACAGAGAACGATCAAGAAAATTCTCGCTGCGAGCTCGGGTCGCGGTTTCCTGCCTGGAGTATCCGCCAGAGAAACATCCCGAGCCCGACCTGGAAAAGGGAGATTAACAAGAAGCTTTTCATTAATTCAAAACGGACCTATCATGGCCCGTTTTTTTCATACAAAGAGTTGATGTTGACAATATATAATATTTGTGATAAATTTTAGTATTGACAACTTAGTCAATAGAAAAGGAGGATCACAATGAAGAGACTTTTATTGATTTGCATGCTCTCCGTAGTTTTGATTGGGTGTTCTCACACTCAGAGTGCTCGAAATCCAGAATTTACAGGTCAGCATATTCAATTGGTGAATAGCCCATACACAAATTACTGTTACTGGATTAAAGATGAATTCGTCGCCGGAACAGATGTTGTAAATAGAAAGATGGAGAGAACAAAGTGCAGAGTAAATGACAAGACAACTCATGCTGGCTACAGCAACTCACAAAGCGATTGGATACCTGAAAAGGATCAAATGAAGTGTTATGAGCTGTACGTCACGTCAACGATTAAGCCTGCATTATTTATGAAAGCTCGATACGAAGTTCCATGCGAGCTACTCGCGCCTCCGAGAAACGAAGTGCAAGAAGTAAAGAGAGAAGAGGAAACTGGAGCAGATGGCCCATGCGGTTGTCCACTCTTTAATCGTGAATAAATAAAACGGACCTATCATGGCCCGTTTTTTTCTATTTATAATTTATTCAATTTTATCTTTTAGTTCCTCCACTTTGTCGAGGATCTCTTGGCCTTGTTCGTAGTACTCTTTGCCAGTCTCATAAGTGTCTTGTGCTTTCTCGATCCCATCCTGAATATCTTCGATATTTTCTTTTGCGGTGTTAAAGAGGTCTTCGCCCTGATCAATCGACTTTTCGAGTTCTTCTTTCCCTTGCGGGATTAGTTTTTCGACTTGGTCTTTTTTATTTAGAAAGTCATTGTAGACGGGTTCTCTGATATTGTCGACGAAATAGTAAATCAGGTATCCAACAAAGCCAAAAACGATAAATAAAATAACGCAACAAAATCCTTTTGATTTTTTCTTTTTTTCTTTTTTATCTTCGTCTTCGGAACCTAAATCTTTCATCTGTTGTCTTTTGTCTCGGACGTAATCGTCATTGGCTCGTCTGAATTCTTCTTCGCGGTTTGATTGTTTACTTGAGTGTTTCATAATGGATTAAGTGAGTAGTGAGTAGTGAGTATTCAGGAAGTATGACATAGTTAATCTATTGATCACGGATGCTTAGGTCGTAGAGGACGCTTTCGCTCTTTTGGAGGTTTCGTTTGGCTTGGTCGAATTTTGTTCGGAGGTAGCCTCGGTAATCTGATTGCATTAGTTCGTGAAGAACTTCATGGATTATTTCGCCGGCTTCTTTTACTTTTTTAATGTCTCCCTTTGTTGTCCAGAGAATCATCATTCGGACGATTTCGCCGGTTAGGTCGCTTAGGGCGCCTAAATACTCTTCACTCAGGACTGGGAATTCTTTTATTCCTGTTATTTTCTTGCCGTTCATGAAATCGGTGAAGAATTTTGCTTCCATATACTCTTCGTTTGCTGCTTTCCAGCTACCTTCTGTTCGGAGTTTGCCATCTTTACCAAATCGTTCATTGAGGCTGATAAGTGCTTTTTTTGCGTCGTCTAATATTTCTTTGGCTTCAGTAACTTTTCCTCTTTGTAGCGCAAAGATAGATTGTTTTGACCAGTGAAGCGCGTTTGAGCTTTCACTAATAATTTTCCGTCTTGCGATTGTGTCGCTCGCGTTTTGTTTGAATATCGCGTCGAAGAATTTTTTGTCCAACATAATTTATAGGGCTAAAGGAAGCTATTAAGGGCTCGCTTTAGCGTTTGGTTATTTTAAATATTTAAATTTATTCGCAACATGTTCATCGTGGGTTTTGCTGAAAATAATTTTATTCTCTTTTGTTGTGAGAAAGTAGACATAGTCAGTGTCTTCTGCGTAGATGACAGACTTAATGGCTTCGATACTTGGATTGCAAATTGGGCCTGGGGTTAGTCCTCTGTTTTTGTAGGTGTTGTATGGATTTTCGATGGCAATGTCGTCGAGACTTGGTGCTGCTATGCCTTTTTTTGTGATGTAATTGACTGTGGCGTCACTTTGGAGGGGCATTCCGATTTCTAGGCGGTTATTAAAAACTCCTGCGACTATGCGTCTGTTTTCGTAGCCGAACATTTCTTTTTCTACTATGCTGGCGAGGGTAATGACGTCATAGATTGATTTCCCTTGTTTTTTTATAACATCTCGCATTTCCTCGGTTAGTTTTGAGTCAAAGTTGGCAAGCATTTTTTCTCCAATTTTTTCAACGCTACTGCCGACATATATTCTGTATGTATCAGGATAGACGTAACCTTCTAGGTCGTCCTTGTGCTCTCGGTCTGAAAGAAACTCGTAGTCCTCGTTTTTTACGGTTTCAAAATAATCGATTAGTGAACCTTTTTCGATGATTTCTGTATTAGTTAAGTGCTCGTCCATTTCTTTTATAGACCAGCCTTCTATTAGAACGATGTCTTGCTCTTCGAATGTTCGTCTTGTTTCTATTAGATCAGACACGAGTTCTTTTATACTTAGATCTGTTTTTAATGTAAATTTGCCTTCTTGGAATTTTGATCGGTAACCATTAAATTGAATATAGATTTTGAACATCAGTTTATTGTCTAGGAAACCTTGCTCTTCGAGGTTGTCGGCTATATCGCCAATCCCCTGTCCGCTTGCTATTTCGAACTGTTTCTCACCGGCGTCGTTGTGGTTAGGTGTGCTGACTTCGGATTGGTAATAAAAAAAGACAACAACGAAAATTATGACAAGGAATAGTAGTTTTTTCTTCATAGGTTGAAAGTGTATATCGTGTTAAATTATAAATAATCGGCTAAATCCTCCTTGGATAGTTGATTGACGAGGTCTTTGACTTCTTGGGATTTGGATTTGGGGCAGATGAGGGTTACGTCGGGGGTGTTGATAATAGCTAGATCGTCTACTCCGAGGGTGGCTATTAGTTTTTCTTCTTGTTTGTTGTTGATATAGCAGTTTGAGGTCTTGAGTCCGACCCATTTGCCGTGGGCAAGGTTGTTGTTTTCGTCTATGCCGGCTCGCCCTGCATTATAGAGGACGTCAAAGGCGCCAACATCGCTCCAGCCGAAGTCTCCTTTTATAATTAGCATTTTGTCAGGGTCTATTTTCTCGGTTATGGCTCGGTCAAATGAGATCTTTTCCATTTTTGAGAATTCTTCTTTTATTGCATCTGCCTTGCCTTCCATTACGAAATAATCTTTTATTTTTGTTAGGCTTTCGTAGTGAGAGGGTGAATGAATAGCGAAAGATTCTAAAATCTTCCTCGGTGTCCACATGTAGTAGTTTGCGTGCCAGAGATAGTCACCTGCTGCGAGATAATCGCGGGCGATATTGAATTCTGGTTTTTCTGTGTGCCCCTTGAATCTATAAACGTCAATTCCGTTTTCATTGCAGAATAGTTCGCCAATATTTGTGTAACCGAGAACTGTACTTGGAAAATTTGGAGTTATTGCGATGTCGAGCATTCTACCAGTCTCGCCGATTAGTTTTTCTGCCAATTTTATCGAATCAATGAATTTTTTTGTGTCAACTATGTGGTGATCTGAAGGAATATAGGCAATTGCTTCATCTGGAAATTTATTAAACAAATAGGCAGCCACAAGTCCCATCGCCGCGGCTGTATTTCTTTTTTCTGGCTCGATGATATAGTTTTCGTCAGGAATTACTGGGAAAAGTATTTTCACTTGCGGAGCGAGTTTCTCTGTTGTTGAGACGTAAACTTCTGAGATTGGAAAATCACTGAGAAACCGTTGGATTGTATCTTCAAATAGCGTTTTATCGCCGAGTACTTTACTAAATTGTTTTGGCCGTTTTTCGCGACTAAGTGGCCAGAGCCTTGTGCCTCCTCCTCCTGCGAGAATGACAATTTTCATATTTAATTTATTTCAGGATTAAGTAAAGAGCTAAAATTAGTGCTAGGCCTATTCTATACCAGGCAAAAATGTTTAATTTGTGGTTTGATAGGAATTTCATTAGGAATTTTATCACTAAATAGCCTGAAATAAAAGAGCTTAAGAATCCTATTACAAATAGCCATGTTAACTCATTATCAAAAGCTGTAAAGTCCAGTTTGAAAATTTTGTATATTCCGGCTCCTAGTATGATTGGGATTCCTATTAAAAAAGCGAATCGAGCTGACTGTTTCCTCGTCATACTAGTCCCCATACCTGCACAGATTGTAATTCCGGAACGAGAAACACCGGGGATAAGGGCTAGGACCTGTGCACAGCCGATAAATAGGGCTTGCCAGAATGAGATCTGCTCGATTTGTTTCTTTTTCTTTGTGAATTTCTCGACAACAAAGAACAGTAGAGAGATTGTTATTAGCATTACAACTACTACCCAGACATTGCGAAAAATCTTTTCAAGATACTCTTCGAGCAGAAGACCAGCAATTACGGCGGGGATAGTTGCGATAATTAGCTTGAAAACTAGGTCTATTTCTGATTTTACTACTGTTTTTGATCTTGAGATATAATTAAATAGGACGATAAGGTACTTTTTTATGTCTTGCCAGAAGTAGATTATTAAGGCGAGTGCAGTACCTAGATGGAGAGCAATATCGAATGCTAAATTTTGCTCAATTTTAAAATTTAGGATATTATGTAAGATAACAAGGTGACCTGAGCTTGATACTGGGAGGAATTCGGTGAGGCCTTGGACAATGCCTAGAATAATTGAATAAATGTAGAACATATTGTTTAAAAATAAATTATAACGAATTTTCCTTTGATTTTATCGGACAAGGTGCCATCCGGACTAAAGTTCCGGGGAAAGAGGAAGGAAAATTCAAATATTAAGAGTATGAATTATCAATTGATTTATCTGCCGATTATTGCTGTTATTATAACACAGATTGTTAAATTAATAATTGACGCGGTAAAGGGACAGTTTAGCTGGCGTGATCTTAATAGTTATGGTGGGATGCCTAGTTCACATAGCGCACTTGTGACTTCTCTTGCGGTGGCACTTGGTTATTATCAGGGTTGGGACAGTCCGGCTTTTGCGATTGGACTCATTCTAGCTGTAATTGTCATTCGTGACGCTGCAGGATTTCGAATGATCCTTGGGAAACACGCAAAGGAGTTGAATCAGATCATTCACACATTAAAAGCTGATCAGGCGGCGCAGATTCCTCACCTTAAAGAGCGTTTGGGGCATACTCCGTTGCAAATCTTGGTTGGCGTTGCGATTGGGGTGGTTATTGTTGTTTTGAATGTGGTTTTGATGTAGTGGAGGGGGAATTGTAGTAAGTCGCAGTTAATCGTAAGGTTAACCGGTTAATCCTCTCGGAATATCGTCACTTGAAAGTATGGGTTAATTTAAGCACAACGCTTCGCTTTATAGATTTCTCCCGTCCGCTCTGCTCCAGTCGAAATGACAAGGGGGATGATAAAAGTCTTACCACAATCGATTTTCAAATTTCACTTTTGACAGTTTGGGCAGAAACTGGAGCTGCGGCCGTTGATTTTTTGTTTATCGATGGTTCCCTTTTTGCAACGAAGACAGGTTTCGCCTTTTCTTCCGTATACTTTTAGGAATTTTTGAAAGCCTCCGGTGTTGCCGTCGCTGTCGACGTAGGTGTTGAATGAGGTTCCGCGATTTTTGATTGCTTTTTTGATAACTGACTTTATATATTTAAATAAGAGTTCGCGCTCTTGTTTTTTTATTGATTTAACGAGTCTCATGGGCTTTACTGCTGATAGGAAACAGACTTCGTCTGCGTAGATGTTTCCAAGTCCGGCTAGGAGTTTTTGCTCGAGGAGAAAAGTCTTGATTTTTAGATTTTTTCGTTTTTTCATTATCTCTCTGAGATATTCTAGTGTAAATTCGGGATCAAGGGGTTCGACTCCTGTTTTTGCGAGCTGAAGTAGTAGGTCATCTTTGTTTACAAGTTTCAAATAACCAAATTTGCGAATGTCATTGAAAAAGAGATAGCTTTTGTCCTGAAATTGAAAAAATGCTCGTGTATATTTATTTGGTAGGTCATTGACATTGAGAATGGGATGTCCTCCGACAACTAAGTCCCCCTTTTGGGCTTGATAGACTAGTTGGCCGGTCATTTTTAGGTGAATAAGTAGAAATAGGTCGTCATTAACGGCAATATAGAGTAACTTGGCTCGTCTGTTCACTGATTGGAAGCTTTTGTTTTTTAGCAAACGAAGAAATTCCCCTATTTCTGGGGAGATTTTCTTTATAAAGCTGTCTTCAATCCAGATTTTTGTGATTTTCTTGTTTACTATTCTATCTTGAAGATCATTTTTGATTGTTTCCACTTCGGGTAGTTCTGGCACACGGAATAAGTTAAATAGGTTAAATGAGTTAAATTAGTTAAATGGGTTAAATGAGTTGAACGAATATAACGAATTAAATTAGTTGTTGAATTTGCGTGGAGTGAAATTATTTGCGTCGGTACCTTTTCGTCTTGTTTTGTTTTTTGTTGTTTCGATGTATCTGAGGTAATTATTGATTCCGGCAATGAGTCGACCGTATCTGTTTGTAAGGGCCTCAGATGTTTCAGTTGACACTAATTTTCTTCTTTTTATTTTTTCAAGATGATTTATCGTTTCATAGGCTTCTTTTCTGGAGATCCTCAATGTATTAAGTTTAACCTTGTAATAATATGCTCCAAACATTTCCGAAATGTTATCGCAGACTGATTGTGACGACCTGTCAATTTGATTTTTCAGAGGAAAGTCGCAATGAACCTTCTTCATTTCTTCATAAATAATCTGAGCCAAATCCTGAGACTCTTTCCATATCCAAAGTGTGTGCAAATCCGTTTCCATAAATCACAACTTATTTAACATATTTAACCTATTTAACCGATTTAACCGATTTAACTAATTTAACCTATTTAACTTGTTTAACTCATTTAACTTAAATTAGCGGTCGGCCCGTCATGTCTTCTGGGATTTCTATTCCCATGGCTTTGAGGATTGTTACAGGGACGTCAGAGAGGAGTCCGGTTGGGTGGACGAGACTTAGGTCATTACCAACAAGTTGTACCTCGTCGACGGTCTTGCCTTCAAATTCTTTGCCGATAACAAGAAATGGGACAGGATTTGTGCTGTGCTCTTTGTCCATCTCACCGGTTTGCAGGTTAACTAGTTCTTCTATGTTTCCATGGTCTGCTACGATGAAAGCTAGGCCATTTTTTGATAAAATAAGGTCAACAATTTCGCCAAGCGCTTTGTCGGTTGCGATTAGTGACTTTTTGCAGGCTTCTACGTCGCCTGTGTGCCCTACCATATCTGGATTTGCGAAATTAGCAACTATGAAATCGTGTTTTTCTGAAAGTATTTCTTGACTAAGTCTGCGGGTAACTTCCTTGATAGACATTTCTGGTTTTTCTGCGTATGACGCAACTCGAGGAGACGGAATAACAATTCGATCCTCTCCTTCAAAAGGTTCTTCGACTCCACCGCCAAAAAAGAAAGTTACGTGAGCGTATTTCTCTGTTTCTGCAATATGTAATTGACGGAATCCTTTTTCGCTTAGAATTTTTGGTAATGATGTTCTGATTTTTTCTTTTGGAAAAGCAATGTGTTCATTTAGACCTGATTCATATTCTGTCATTGCTACAAAGAACAGGTTGTTTACTTTTTTCTGGCGATTAAATTTATCAAAGTCATCTTGAATAAAGGCTTTGGTGATTTGTCTGGCTCGATCAGCTCGATAGTTATAAAAGATTATTGCGTCATTATCATCAACAGTTGCAACGGGTTTTCCCTCTGCGCCGATAACGGCTGGCATGAATTCTTCGTCGTATACTTTGTTTTTGTAGGATGCTTTTATTGCGTCGTCTGCCTTTTTGTGATATTCATCGCTTTTGCCAAGTGTCATGACATTATAAGTTTTCTCGATTCTTTCCCATCTATTATCTCGATCCATTGCGTATAGTCGACCGTGCATTGATGCGATTTTTCCGGATTTCTGTTTTTTCATTTCATTCTCAAGCTCTCGAATGAACTCTTCTCCGCTATTGTATGAGCTATCTCGTCCGTCTAGGAAAACATGCACATAGACTTCGGAAATTCCGCGCTGTTTTGCTAGTTTGAGAAGTGCGTAGCAGTGAGAGTTTATACCATGAATTTTACCTTCACTCATTATTCCCATTATATGTAATTTTGAATTGTTCTTCTTTACATGATCAATCGCGTCGCTAAAAGATTGGTTTCCGAAGAACGATTCGTCATCGATTGATTTATTTATTCTTGGTAAATTTTGATAGAATATTTTTCCTACACCTAGATTCAAATGCCCAACCTCTGAGTTCCCCATCTCCCCCCAGGACAGCCCAACCGCTTCGCCGGACGCCAAAAGAGTCATTGCTGGATAGCTTGCAACGTATTTATCAAAATTTTGTGTTTTGGTTAGGGTGATTCCATTTCCTTCTGACTCTGGGGCGACTCCCCATCCGTCGAGAATAATTAGGGCGACTGGTTTAGGAACATTCTTCATATAATAAGAGGGCTAAATAAGGCTAAATAGGGCTTAGTAGATCACTATTAGGCTATTAGGCTTTTGTTTAGTATTTTTGAATTATTTTTTAGGTTGTAGAGGTCGTAGATAGTTGGGGCGATGTGGCCTAGGGTGCCGGATTTTTGGAGTTTGAGTCCGCGGAGATTTTCGTTGACAATGACGAACGGTACTTTGTTTGTTGTGTGAGAGGTCCAGACTTCGTTTGTTTTTTCGTCTAGCATACGTTCGGCGTTGCCGTGGTCTGCGGTTATGATTAGAGTCCCATTTTTTTTGCGAACCGCGTTAGCGAGGTCCTTTATACATTTATCACAGTGTTCAATTGCTTCGACAACTGCTTTTAGGTTTCCTGTGTGACCGACCATGTCTGGATTTGCGAAATTGATTGCGATAAATTCGTATTTACCTTGGTTGATAACTTTTGTGACGTTTTTTGTAATTTTATAGACGCTCATTTCTGGTTTACTTGCATAGTTTTTGACTTTTGGTGAGGCGATGTTCATTCTATCTTCTCCGTTTACAGCGTCTGCGTAGCCTCCGCTGATAAAGTATGTCATGTGAGCATATTTCTCTGTTTCTGCGATATAAAGTTGAGTTTTGTGTTCTAAGATCATTGGCAGGGTCTCTTTTAGGTCGGCGGAAGGGTAGGCTGTTAGGATGTGGTCAAGATCTGGTCCGAAATCTGTGAGAGCGCAAAAGGCAACATTTTTTAATATTTTTTTTCTAATGAATCCTTTTTTGTTTTTTATATTAAAATCTTTCTGAACAAAACATTTTGCGATTTGGCGAGCTCGGTCGGATCTTGAGTTGAAGAAAATAACTCCGTCATTATGATTAATTCGCGTGTTGGTACATTTTTCTTTTGATTGACAGACGACTGCTGGTTCGATAAATTCGTCGGTTACTTTTTTGTTATATGAATGAATCACAGCGTCTTCGTAGTCGTTGAAGTGAAGGAATTTTTTGCCGATTAGGCAGTCATAGGCTTTTTCTGTTCTTTCCCAGTGTTTGTTTCGGTCCATTGCGTAGAATCTTCCGATAACAGTAACTATGTCAGCTTTTACGCCAACTTTGTTTTTTATTTGTTTGAAAATTTTCAGAGATGACATTGGTGGGGAGTCTCGGCCGTCGGTGAATAGGTGGAGGTAGACTTTTTTGATGCC
>Ga0233437_1000850_pt1 | contig 63284 bp, 77 predicted proteins | sample SI_122_August201_FD_182714 | JGI IMG/M metagenome (GOLD analysis project Ga0233437, IMG submission 182714) | Seawater microbial communities from Saanich Inlet, British Columbia, Canada - SI_122_August2016_200_MG | ecosystem: Environmental > Aquatic > Marine > Inlet | place: Canada: British...
AGCAGACCTATCTCCTAAATTCCATTCTAAATATCTAATTAGAGAATCTTTAATTTTACCTTTAGTTGAATTACTATAAGTTCTTTGATAGGAAATTGTTTTTTTATCTTTATTTTTTCTTTTATAAGTCCATGTCAATGTGTCCTTCAAAAGAGCAGTGCATAATTTATCTATGTCTTTTTCATCTATTTTTGATGTAGGTTTATTTAGAAATTCTAAACCAATTTTAAGATTAGTTACATAAGACTCTAAAGTGCCAGAAGACATTTGGTTGCCAGTTACTTTCCCTAACTCTAAATCTTTAAAGAATAATAATACTTTCTTTTTTTCATTACTACTTATTTTCCAATCTTTAATTTTTAATAATTGACTTTCTATTCTATTCTTTCTTATTGGTATCTTTATGTTCGGAGCCATTTTATATACAAACTATATGTAGTTTTATGATACATATTATACAAAAAGCTTATATATAAACTTTGCTAAGTTTTGTAATAATTAATAGGAGTTAGTTTTATAACTATTAATTCTTTATTTAATCTATGAAAGCTAAAGTAGAGATTGTTAGAGAATCAACAGAAGAAGAAGTTAAGTCGAAAAAGTTTAACATTTATATTGGAATTAGTTTGGGAAATAAATGGTTTACAAAAGATAACCTTAGAGAACATCTTAGATGGTCATTAAAATATACCAAAAAGAGAGTAGGATTATTAGTAGCAGATACATTACATTCTATTAACTATGAAGTTAGGAATGATATGAGGAAAGAAAGGGCTATCAAAAAATCCTTAAGAAAAGGGGATGAGATGATTGAAATGTTAAAAGAGCTGATTTGGGAGTTACCTAAATCTCAACAAAAACAAGTAGATATTATTAGGTGGGAAGATGTTAAAGCAAATTCATTTAATAAGAAATTTCTTAATATATTGCATGAAGAATTTAACCACAATAAAGAATTTAGAAAATATATTTTGAATATTGTTAAAAAACATCTAAAGAAAGCAGATGAAAAATTTAGTGAAGAAAAAATCATCAAATTAGGAGAATATATTATTGATGAACTCCCTGAGCTTTTACACGGATTTAAATTTAAAGGAACTTTATATAATTGTTATACCTATCCTTATGATAGTTTATTAACCCAGATGGTTGAGAAGATTTATAATAAAGAATTATTCCCTCAATTATCTAAAAAGTTAGACATCAAACAAAATGTTTTTGTTGGATTAAGAGTAATTTAAAATGGAAGATAGAGTTTATTCTAAAGATATTAAAACTAAAGGCAAAAGCCTTTTCGCCAAAAATGAGATTAAGAAAGGTGAAATTGCACTTATAATCAAAGGTGAAATTGTCAATAAACCAACAATTTATACAATCCCTATAGAAAAAGATAAATTTATTGATGATTCAAATCTTGGAAGATATTTATGTCATTCTTGTAATCCTAATTGTGGAATTAAAGATAAAACTAAAATAGTTGCTATGAGAGACATAAAAAAAGATGAGGAGATAACAATTGATTATGCTATGATTGTTTCAAGGTATGAGAATGAAATGACAAATGAAAATAGAATATGTAAATGTGGAGAAGATAATTGTAGAGGTGAACTTGGAGAATATAGTAAATTGTCCTCAAATCTAAAGAAAAAATATAAAGGTTTTATATCAGAATATTTACTAAAACTTAATAAATAAGATTGTATACTAAGTGTTACAGAAGTGAGGTCAATCTTGCTAATCTGGACCCTTCGGGGTGCGTAGGTTCGATTCCTGCCCGAGGCGTTTTGAATCCCGAAAAGGGATGACCCATATTGTCTTGGCCTTCGAACCCAGGAGTTCGATGACCTCAAGGGTCACAAGAACCTGCAAGCAGGTTCCTGCCCGAGGCGTTCATTCAAAAATTACAATCTTTGATGAAGTATAGAATTATCGTTTCTTCCTAATTTAAAGTTCCATAACAGACCTAATCCTGCGCTGATTAAAACTACAAGAGCGATCACTGGTTCTATTCCAAGAACTGCTATTCCTCCAACTAAACCTATTAGTCCTCCAATTGCTGAACCAATAAAACGGTTAGAATTTCTTCCATTAGAAATTAAATAAATAATTGGAAGTGAAAGTGTTAAGGATAACCCTCCAGCAATAATAGAGACATCTACAATATCTGTAAAAATTAGTGCAATCATGGTAGTAACTATCATTAACAATATCATTGTGATTCTAATTAACGTTACAGGAATTGTTGTTTTGTTTTTTCTATTCATAATAAGATGAGAAGATATAGCATATACATTTGTATCCGCTGAACTCATTATTCCTGCAAAAAATAAAACTATTCCTAAAGGTAAGAGGTAAGCCGGAAGAAAGTTTTTTAATGCTTCTGTGAAAACTAATCCAGAATCTAATCCACTAACTTGCGAAGCCATAAACATTCCTATCACTAATAAAAAGAAACCTGTTATTAAAATAGGAACGACGGCTAGTCCGATTCCGTGTTTTAATTTATTCTTAGTTTTTGCAGCATAACATAACTGAAACATATTAGAATAAGAAAAAATAGCTAATAAACCAAACAAGAAAAATCCTATGGCTGTTCCAATATCAATATCTCCTGTTTGTACACTTAATACCTCGGAAAGGCTTCCAGATCCGATAATACTGAATGTAACTAAGAATAATAATCCAAGAATAATAATCGCTTGAATAAAATCAGTTATAATAACCGCCTTAAATCCAGCAAGATAAATATAAACTAAAATTACAAAAACCGTTAAAAGAACCGCAATAGAATAAGACATCAACCCAAAATCACTAATTATTTTTGCTCCCCCAATTATTCCCACCAATAACCAAAGAAATAAAATAAGATTAGAAAGGACATTTGTTAATTTTAATGAAAAAAAACTTTTTGTTTTATTGTAAACAAAATCGCCCATGGTGTAAAATTTATTCTCCTTGGAATGAGCATGTATTTTCGGGGCTGCCCAATATCCAAATAAAAGATATCCTGCAAGCATTCCGAATAACATAGCAAAAACGCCTAGACCATACTCATAAGCAAAACCAGTATAGGTAATAAAATAACCAGCTCCAATAGCGGCCGCAAATTTAGAAGCCATTATTTGCCACCCGCCCCTATCTCTCCCACTTATTAGAAAATCTTCTTCATTTTGTTTTCTTGAAATAAAATATGAGATAATTAATAATAAGGTAATATACAAACCAAGATAAATATAAATATCTAACATAGGGGGAAGAACATTTTCGTATTAAAAAAGCTTTCTATCCCCATATCTTTTTAAGTAAGAGAAATTCATAAATATTTTTAAACGCCAAAAACTATGTCTTATTATGATTGAAAGAAAAAAGGGTGTGTCTAAAAAGTTTTCTCAAAAAAAAGAGAATATTGCTTTTGAAAAAATAATGGAGCCGATTAAAACTCGTTTTGGAATAAAGAATATTATGCAAGCAATTGTTGGTGCAGTAATTCTTGCGATCCCGATTGGTTTTACTGAAGAAACATGGAGACTCGGCGAGACACTTCCGCTCTGGAATGTTATTTTGCTTTTGTTTTTATCGATAGCATTCATTGGACTTTTTGCTTATAGAAATTTTTCAAGAAATGTTCCTAATTTTTATTGGTATGATTTAGCAAAAAGAATTCTATGGAATTATGTTATTGCCTTTCTGGTCGTTGCTGTTCTTCTTTCGATAATCCAAAGAGCTCCTTGGAGCGGTGATTTTATTTTAGCATTAAAAAGAACAATCATTGTTGCTTTCCCGGCTTCACTGAGCGCGACAATTGCAGGAAATTTAAAGTAAGGTTTTTATACCCCAAAAATTTTTTGATTAAATGATTAAAATATTCCACAGACCAAAAAAAAAAAGAGACATAACTAAATTAAATTATGGAATGATTCATTCTGTTTTTGGATATCCAGACGGAGTTTCGATTGTGATGAAACAAATTGACGGGGTTCTTATACAAGATTTAAAAATTCCTAGAAAAAATATTTTCTACCTTGTTGGAAAATCAAAAATAAAATCAAGAAATATTTCTGAAAAAGAACCTATCTGGGAAGGCTATAAAATAAATCAAAAAATGTTAGAAGATTACCAAGTAGGGTATGGTGGAGAAGAAAACGAAAAAATTGAAGAAGGAATTTTGTTCGCTAAAAAATCAATTAAAGAATTTGTTAAAAAAAATAAAATAGATGTCTTGATTGTTCACAATTCTTCTCATCCGATTAATTTTATTAGTTCGATTGCTTTGAGTAGATATTATAGAGACGAAATAAAAAAAGGAAACAAAACTCCAAAGTATATTTTATGGTGGCACGATTCGCATTTAGAGAGAGATTTTTATTTGAATCCTCCAAAAGATGTCGGAGAGTATTTACTGGAAGGTGTTCCGGGAAAATATGTGGATTATATTCTTTTCATAAATAGTTTGCAATTTAAAGAAGCGAAAAAATATTTTAAAAGGATCGACAAAAAAAATCCTGGCTTTTATGAAAAAGTTAAAATGAATCACGACCTTGTTTATAACACAACTGAAACTTTTATCAATAAATTTAGGGATTTACAGGGAACTCGGTTTAATGAAATTGTTGAAAAGTTTTTGAAAGAGTTTAAGATTGGAGAAGTTTTGAAAAAGCAAAGATTGAGTTTAAAGGATACTCTTTTTTGTTTGCAGCACACGAGAATTGTTAGTAGAAAAAGGATTGATTTTGCGTTGAGGTATTGTTATGAATTGCTGGATCAATTGAAAAAAAAGGATTTGTACAAAGGAATGTATTTCTTGGTTTCAGGTCACACTGCAGATAAGACAAAGAAAAAACTTTTGAAATTAAATAGAGAATTGAAAAAAGAGTACAATACTAAAAAATTGTTTCTTGTTTTTGCCGAAGACCACTATGAGAAGACAAACATTCATTTTGAAGAATATCCTAAAATTTTCGCTAAGCTCGGAGGAATCTCTACGTATTTCAGCGAGATAGAAGGATTTGGAAATAATTTATTAGAGGTTTTATCTTCTGGTTTGATTCCAATTGTTTATACTTATCCTGTTTTTAAAAAAGATATTTCAAAATACAAATTCAAGATTATCGCTTTAGATAATTTTGAGATAAATCAAGAAAAGATTGACGAGACAATCGATGTGCTTAAAAGCAAGAAAAAAAGAAAAGAGTGGGTTGATCAGAATATTAGAATTTTGAAAAAACATTTTCCGCACAAAACAATTGCTGTGAAAATTCGGAATGCGATTTTGTCTGGAAAGAAAAAGCATTAGTTATTTTTTTATTTCGCTTGTTCGTTTATATTGAACATAAAGATTGTCTAAAATTTTTGTGACTTGTTTTCTTGCTTCTGCGTTACCCAATCCCTTCCAATCTATTAATGCAAAATCTATTTCTTCTTGAGTGTTGTCCATTGCTTGCCTAACCATTTCCTCTGTTAAAGGGAGCGAGTATTTTGGAATTATGTGGCTTAATGCGATGTTTGAATTCAATTGTATGTTGTTGAATCCTGGGCAGTAATGCGGGCCTCCGATTCCTATCGCGACCTCGTTGTAAGGATTTTCTTTGAATGTTTCAATTGTATCTGAAATTGTTTTGGCGACAACAAAACCTGCGCGCCTGTCGTTCCATTCTGTTTCTGTTGCTCCGATTTCTATGAATACGCACGGCTTATCAATTAAGGGTCCGTGATGAGTGCATTCTAAAGTCACGTTGTATTTTTCAAGTGAATGTTTTTTTGTGTTCTTATCCAAATTTTCAAATAATTGTTTTTGGAACAACGCCGATGTCGGGCAGACTTTTCCTTCTTTGCCTCCCATTTCTGCTTTACGCCAATTCCCTGGAACATGCACCGAAAGAGATTTCTCTTTTTTTTCTGATTGATGTTTTGACGCGAAAATTATAAAATCAAAGCTGTTTATTTTTTCTAAGTCTAAATTCTCATCTGAAATTATTTCTTCGTCTCTAAGATAAAAATCGAAATCTCCGAACTGCGAAAGTTGGGTTGTTATATTAATTCCTGCTTTGTCTTTTTTGCTCGCGATTATTAAATAGTTTTTTTTCATTACTGAGAAATATCTTAGTGATTTAAATAATTTGTCTATCACAGAAATTGTTTTAAAGGCCGAATTCATTGGAGGAAGATGGATTATATATGTCCCTTTCATGAGGGAAATCCCAAAAGAGTATTTGTTGGAGATGCGTGCCATCCTAGCGTAGATATCACAAAGAGGCAATTAGATGGACTATCTTTCTGTCCTAATTGTAAAACAAAAGGAGAAGCTGATGAAGCAGAAAGAGCGGGAGTGTATCGTCCAGGTAGAAAGGAAATAAAAGTTGAAGATGGTATTTGGTAATTTATTCTTTGGAATTGTTTTTTTAATTCTAGCTTGGCCGGTTGGAAATTTTCTTGCGCGAGTGACTAAAGATGAAATGAAGCAAGGACGGAAATGGTTTAAACTTCTTGTTCTTGTTGGATTAATCGGGGGTTTTGTTGGATTAATTTTAGGAAATGATGTTTTGCTTTTCACGATGTTTTTTATTGTGATTGTTTCTAGTCGGAGTTTGAGTTCAAATTTTGGGCGTTAAATTTATAATGTTTGATAAAAGACTATCTTTAAAATGAAAGAAACTCGAGCAGGGAAATATGGAAGAAATCTTGCGATTTGGATAGATTTTACTATTGATACAATTCCAGAAACTGAAAGAGAGAAATATAGAGCAAGATTTCTTGATGAATTATCTACATATTCTTTAAAGCCAAGAAAAAATGGACAACCTCGTAATGAGGGTTGCGTTCATGAATTATCTGGTTTAGTAAATATTGATATAAGCAACCCCAAACAATTTGCGAGATTGGTTAAAGAAGGTGTTCATTTAATGTATCAAAAACAAACTTCTGCTCGAGTTTTGGATTCTTTACAAGAATACTTGAAGCCTAAAATTTAAATTTCATTTAACGGGGAGTTAAAAGAAGTTTTCTAGAATGAAATGAAAAAAATCCAAAGTTAGAATTCAGCGTATAAAGGGCGAAGCCCAATCTAAAAAAATAATTAAGGGGCTTTTGGCGAAAATATTTAAACAATTAAATTTTCCATGATGTTATGAGTAATTTATTGATAATAAGAGGTTCTGGCGGAAGCGGAAAATCAACAGTTGGAAAAATATTGAGAAATAAATTGCGAGGGAAAACCGCCCTTCTTTGCCCAGATACTTTTTATTGGGACATTTGCGGAAAAGAGAATAATTCAGAATTGGTCTATGAAGCATTGAATAGATTAATTGATTTATATTTGGGTCAAGGATATAATGTTATTTTAGAAGGAATTTTATCTAAAAAAGATGAAAATGGAAATCTTATGATAAAAAAATTCATAGATATAGGAGGTAAATTCAAAGCAAACGTCAGATTATTTTTTCTTAAAGTATCTTTGGAAACAGCACAAAAACGAGATAATAAAAGAGGAGATTTATTGGGCAAAGAAAATACAAAAAAGTATCATGAAAAAAGTATAAATTCAAAACATGAAAATGAAATAGAAATAGATGTTGAGAATCAAGAGCCATCAGAAATTACTGAATTGATTTTATCGCATCTATATCCAAAGCCCCTCTCTCTAAAATAGCTGACTTCTGGTTGAATTTAACATAATCAGATTCTATCTTAACAACTTTCAGAAGCATTCAAGCAAAGCAGAATGCGTAACACATAGACAAACTTAAAAACTGATTTTCTCTTTTATTTTTATGTTATACTTAATTGGAACTGGTTTGAATGCGAAAGGCATTTCGCTCGAAGGAATTGAAGCGCTGAAGACGTGTAAGAAAATCTATTTGGAAAACTATACTGTTGATTTTCCGTATAAGGAAATTGCATTGAAAAGAATTATTGATAAAAAAATTATTTCTGTGGATCGCGAGTTTGTTGAGAGTTTGAAGATTATTGATGAAGCGCGGAAGTTGGATGTTGCGCTTTTGGTTTATGGTTCTCCTTTGACAGCCACAACGCACATTACTCTTTTGAATGAAGCTAAAGAATCTGAAGTTAAATATAAGGTCATTTATTCTGCTTCGGTTTTGGATGCTGTGGCTGAGACAGGTTTGCAGTTGTACAAGTTTGGGAAGATTGCTTCAATGCCAGAATGGAAGAAAAGTTTTGAGCCAGATTCTTTTATGGAAATTGTTAAAGAGAATGAATCGATTGGTGCACATAGTTTAATTTTAGTTGATATTGGTTTGGATTTTGCTGATGCCTTTAAGCAACTGGAAATAGCTTCTGAAAAGCATAAAGTGAAATTAGGTAAGCTTGTTATTTGTCAGGCGCTTGGAACAAAAGAAGGGAAAGTTTTGTATCGGAAACTAAAAGATCTGAAAGAATTTGACGGGGTCAGAAGACCTTATTGTTTGATTATTCCAGGGAAATTACATTTTTTAGAGAAAGAGTTTTTGGAACGGTTTTCTTAATAATTTTCTTTGAAATTTCTTTTCTTAATCTAAATGTATTGGCCCATTTTGCATAAGCACTCCACCCTTGAAATGAATCTAATAACGACTCTTTTGAAACAATTGATTCTTTATATTCAGTAACTTTGGAAAACATGTTTTTAATATTTCTCTTTCTTAAGATTTTAAAATGATAAAAATTTCTAAAACCAACTAAATCTATTCCTCTTGAAAGAGAAACTATTTTTGATTTTTCTGAATGAAGTTCAACTCTAAGAGCCTCATTTAGAAATCTATTAACTTTTTGTTTCCATTCAATAAGCTGTAATTTTGAAGGATGCAAAATTACAAAATCGTCAACATATCTAATATAAAATTTTATATTTAGATTGTGTTTAACAAATTGGTCTAATTCATTAAGATAAACATTAGCAAAAAATTGTGAAGTTAAATTCCCTAAGGGCATTCCTTTAGTCTTATTATCAAAGTTCTTAATTATCCTAGTTATTAAATAAAGTGTTTTCTTGCATTTAATTTTTCTCTTTATTATTTTTAATAAAATTTCCTGATCAATCTCTTGAAAATAATGTTTTATGTCTGCTTTGAAACAATAACCTTTTATCTGATTGTTATTAAACCACCCATTTAATTTTCCGTTTCTAGAAACTTTTCTCATGAAACAATAGAACCTATTTGTTGCAAATAAATTCCCTTTTCCAATTCTATTTGCACAAGAATCATAAATAAAGATCTTATCAAAAAGAGGTTCAATAATTCTAATTAAAGCGTGGTGAACAATTCTGTCTCTAAAATCTGATTTTGAGATTTTACGAGTTTTTGGATCTCGTAAAATAAATTTCTTTAATGGTTTTGGTTTGTAAGTTTGGTTTTTTAATTCATCGTGGAGAATTTTTAAGTTATAAGCTAGGTCTTTTTCGAATTCAATTACATAATGTTTTTTGGTTTTTCCTTTTCTTGCTTTTTTATAAGCAAGAATTAAATTCTTTAAGTCATAAATTTTTAGATAGAGGTTTTTGTAGGATTTCATATTAAAAATATCCTAGCCATATGGGCCATTCGACCATTGTCATTTGAGTTGTCCAACCTGTTCCAGTTAGCATTCCAGTTGCCATTCCTGTTGCGGTTAACCCTGCAGGCAATTTTAGTCAATTAATTAAAAGTAAATCACCACCACTTCAAGTTTCAAAACAAGTTTACTAATTGTCGTGGTTGAATTTTATGACCTTATTTCTAAAGTGCTATTAATTGGCATGTGGCCCAGCCAGATTAATTCATGGCTAGGAATATAAAAAAGAAAAAATTGTTTTTATAATTAACTATTTTAATATTTCTCTAGCAGTGGCTCTTGCATCAATAATTTTTTGATTAATCTCGTCTACTCTATTTTTTGCTTCCTCATCAATTTCCTTCAATAAAACACCTTCTAAATCTGCGCGCGTGGCTTCGCCACACAACCAATCCACCCGACCATCGCCATTAGAGTTGTCCAACCTGTACCAGTCAGCATTCCAGCTGCCATCCCCGTCGCGGCCAACCCTGCAGGCACCTGAATTTCCTTGATAATCAAATTGTTCTGAAAGATATTGTTTTGCTTGTTCTCCCGATATAATTCCCACCTCATTAGCTAAAATAATATTAATTTTTTGCGAATCTCTTCTTTTTTCAATTCCAAGATTTCTAATAGATGCTAAGAGAGGAAGTTTTCCCTCTCCTTTATTTACTTCTTGAATTATCCTTTGTGCGACTTGTCTGTTTGGTTCATCATCACTATAGACAGCTATTCCCAAATCTCTATAAACCCCTTCGGATAATTTGCCTTGAGCATCTAATTGTTTTGTCTGAGCAATTGTTGGCAACCAAAGACCTTGTTCTTCTAATGCTTTGTTTACTAAAATTCCATACGCAATGTTTGAGCCATTAATCTGGCCTGTTTCTTCATTAAATTTAAAATATGGGTCGAATGCTTGAACACCTTGGAAATCTTTTTCTACTCTTCTCTTAACTTCTTCATAAACTTGTCTTGCAAAATCTCCTTGTAAAGGTCTTGCATAAACAAATCTTTCTATAACTGGTTCTAGAATAGTTATTCCCTCTGGTTGATTCATCTTAGGTGTCATTTTTTTTCTCCTAAAGAGTCTGTAAATTTTTCATAAGCTTCATCTCTTTCGGTTTCTAATTCCCTGATTCTTGAACCATATTTTCTCTCAAACATTTTATTTCCTGCGCTTTCTAAATCTGTGCGCGTGGCTTCGCCACACAACCAATCCACCCGACCAATGCCACTTGAGAAGTCCAACCTGACCCAGCCAGCACCCCAGCCGCCATCCCCGTCGCGGTCAACCCCGCAGGCACCTGAATTTCCTTGATAATCAAATTGTTCTGAAAGATATTGTTTTGCTTGTTCTCCCGATAAAACACCCTCTTGTTTATCTGTAAGAAAGATTGCAACCTCTTCTGGAAATTCTCTATCCAATCTATAATCCATTGCTTTGAATGGAACAACAAAAGGAGTTTCTCCTCTTGTTTGACTTAAAATTTCTCCTGCAATTTTTTGATTTGGATCAGAATCACTATAAACCGCTAATCCATTATCCCTATAAACCCTATTTGTTAATTTTCTTTGAGCATCTAATTGTTTTGCTTCTTGAACTGTTGGAACCCATAATCCATCTTTTCGTGTTTGTTTATCAAGTCTTAAAGTCAATAGTGTGCTTGAACCGGTGATTAATTTTTTTTCTGGATCATATTGCCAGTGTCTATCAAAACCTTCCACATCTCTTTCTTGTCCATTAGCAAGAGTTTGTTTAAAGTAATGTTCTGCGACTTCTCCTTGAAGGGGAAAAGCAAAAACTATTTTTTCTGGATCTGTGGGATTAACTACAACTAAATCTTCTGCTGTTTCTAAAACTCTGTCTAACATGATATTTAGGGTAATTATGAGATATTTAAATCTTTTGATTTGTTGTAATTATTGAATTAATACTAATCTGGTTAGAACATCATAAAAACTTAAAAACAATAAAACATATACAATAAAATGATTGATCTGAAAGAAATAGAAAAGCAAATTTTGAGTAGTTGGGATAAAAATAAAATTTATGAAAAGTCTGTGAAGAAAAACAAGAAAGGGAAAAAGTTTTATTTTTTGCAAGGGCCGCCGTATACTTCTGGACGACTTCATATTGGGCATGCCTGGAATAATTCTTTGAAAGATGTTATTATGCGTTATAAAAGATTGCAAGGTTTTGATGTTTGGGATCGTGCTGGTTATGATATGCATGGTTTGCCTACAGCAAACGCGGTTCAAAAAAAATTAAAACTAAAAGACAAAGACGAAATTTTGGAATATGGTTTGGATAAATTCGTGAAAGAGTGTCAGGAGTTTTCTGTTGCTAATGCGAAACAAATGGATGAGGACCTGAAGCGGTTTGGAATCTGGATGGATTATGATAATGCTTATCTTCCGGTGACAAATGAGTTCATGAGTTCTGAATGGCTTTTGATTAAAACAGCGCATGAGCAAAAAAGATTATACAAAGGGAAAAAGGTTATGCAATGGTGTGCGGATTGTGAAACTTCTCTTGCTAAACACGAACTCGAGTACGAAAATCTGACAGATAATTCTATTTATGTTGAATTCAAATTAAAAGATAAAGAAGGTTCTTTAGTTATTTGGACAACAACTCCGTGGACAATTCCGTTTAATTTGGCAGTGATGGTTAATCCTAAAATTGATTATGTTAAATTAAAAAATAATTCCGGAATTTTTTATGTTGCAAAAGATTTGGCTGAAAAGTTTTCTAAAGAAATTTTAGAAGAAGAAAAATATAAAATTATTGAAACAATTAAAGGAAAAGAAATGGTGGGTTGGGAATATATTCACCCGTTTTCAGATGTTGTTGATTATAATTCTTTGAAAAAAGACTCTCCTAAAATCCACACTGTCTTATTGTCTTCTAAATATGTTAATACAGAATCTGGGACCGGGCTTGTTCATTGTGCTCCGGGGTGCGGTCCAGAAGATTATGAAGTTGGAAGAGATAATAAAATAAAACCATTTAATAACATCGACGAAAAAGGAGTCTTCCATGATTCTGGCGAGTTTAATAATTTAGTTGCAAAAAAAGATGATGAAAAATTTATTCAAGCTTTAGATGAACGGCGTGCGCTTTTAGGTCAAGAAAAAATCTCGCATGAGTATGCGCATTGTTGGAGATGTCACAAGCCAGTTGTATTCCGAGCAACAGAACAGTGGTTTATGAAAATTGAAGATTTAGTTAAAAAAATTATTGACTATAATAAAAAAATTAAGTGGGTTCCTGATTTTGCGAAAAAAAGTTATGAGTTGTGGATTGAAAATTTGAGGGATAATGGATTGACTCGGCAAAGATTCTGGGGAACTCCAATGCCTGTTTGGACTTGTAAGCATTGTGAGGAAATTGAAGTTATTGGATCTGTTGAAGAACTTGAGAAAAAAGCGACAAAAAAATTACCGATAAATTTGCATAAACCTTGGATTGATAAAATTAAAATAAAGTGTAAATGTGGTGAAGAAATGTCTCGTGTTCCAGATGTTTTAGATGTTTGGATTGACTCTGGAACAGCGTCGTGGAATTGTTTATATTATCCTCAAGAGAAAAAATATTTTGAAAAATACTTTCCTGCAGATATGATTTTAGAAGCAACAGAGCAAACAAAATTATGGTTCAGTATGCTTCAAATTAGTTCGGCGATTATGTTCAAGAAATCGTGTTATGAAAATGTTTATGCGCATGGAATGATTTTTGATTTTGGAGGAACAAAAATGTCAAAGTCGTTAGGAAACATAATTTCTCCTTATGAAGTCGTGGATAAATACTCTTCAGATATTTTCAGATATTATATCTGTGAAATGAATGCTGGAGAAAATATAAATTTTAATTGGGAAGAAGTAAAACAAAAACAGAGGAATTTGAACGTGTTGATGAATGTTCAAAATTACTTCTTGGGATTGGTAACTAAACCTGTTAAGAAAATTGATTCTAAAAAATTAAACATGGAAGAAAAATATATTTTATCTCGAGCAAACTCTGCTATTAAAAAAGTCACAGAGCATTTTGATAAATATGAATTAGATAAAACAATTACTGAGATTGAAAAATTATTTTTGGATTTGTCTCGGGTGTATATTAAAATCACAAGAGATAAATCGAATGAAGACGCGACAAAGAATATGGTTGCCTCGGTTATTTGGAAAGTTTATGAAGATGTTTTGAAAATGTTTTCTGTTGTTTGTCCGTTGGTGACAGATTATTTGTGGGAAAAATTAAAAGAGAAAAAAATTGTTAAAGAAGAATCGATTCATTTAAGTTCGTGGCCAAAGTTTGATTCTAAAAAAATTAATAAAAAGTTAGAAGAAGAATTTGAAAAAGGTTTGGAAATAATTGAAAAAGGTTTGGCTGAAAGAGATAAGATTCAAATCGGATTGAAGTGGCCTTTGGCTAAAGCGACTATAAATTGCGGAGAAAAATTAGATAAAGAGTTGCAAAAAATTATTTCTAAGCAATTAAATGTTAGAGAAATTAAACTAAAAAAAGAAAAAACAATTTCTGTGGAGTTGGATTCTAAACTTACGCCTGAACTTGAGGCAGAAGGCTATGCTCGAGAAATGTCTCGGCAAATTCAGGCGTTTAGAAAAAAGAGCGGCTTAGAAAAAGATCAAAAGATTGAATTATGGTTAATTGTCGACGAGGAATTTAAAAAAATATTGGATTCGCAAAAAGATTTTATTGAAAAACGAACTAATTCGAAAAAACTCGAAATTGTTACAACTTCAAAGGAAAGATTTAAAAAGAGAAATGACTTTAAAATAAAGAATAAAAGAGGAGAGATTGGATTGGTGTTTTAATTGACTACCCATTAGTAATCCAATAAATTCACTCTTTTACTATAACAATGTTTAAAAATAAAAATACCCATATAAAAAAATGATAGTTAAAGACGAATTTTTAAGTAGACTAAGAAAAATATTTGATTTAAATCTTTACGAGGTGAAAGTATGGACTGCGTTGTTGTCTCGAGGTACTTCTACTGCAGGAGAATTAAGTAATATTTCTGATGTTCCGCGTTCAAGAACTTATGATATTTTAGAAAGTTTAGAAAAAAAAGGATTCATTGTAATGAAACTTGGTAAGCCGATCAAATTTGTTGCTCTGAAACCTGAGGAAGTTGTTGAAAGAGTTAAGAAAAATTTAATGAAATCTGCTCAAGAAAAATCAAAGAGACTTGAAACTTTAAAAGGCGATGAAGTTTTGGGGGAACTAAGTTCTTTATTTACTCAAGGAGTCAAATTTGTAGAACCAACAGATCTTTCTGGAAGTATGAGGGGCAGACAAAATGTTTATAATCATTTAGATATGATAATCCGAGACGCAGAAAAAACAGTTACTATTGTTACAACTGCTGAAGGCCTTAATAGAAAATTAGAAGCGCTAATGCCAAGTTTAGAAAAATGTAAAAAAAGAGGGGTTAAAATTAGAATTGCTGCTCCGATTAACAGCAACAATATGAAAGTTGCAAAAGAATTTAAGAAAGTTGCAGAGGTTAAGAATATGGATAAGATTAAAGCGAGATTTGTGATTATTGATTCTAATCAATTAATGTTTATGTTGTTGGATGACGAGAAATTCCATCCAAATTATGATATTGGAGTTTGGATTAGTACAGAATTCTTTGCTTCTGCATTAGAACAAATGTTTGAGCTTGCTTGGAAAGAAATGAAGGCGGTTAAGTGATATGAAAGCCTGGATTAAATGCGGGTTGATTGGAGGAGTTATTGGAATTATATTGGGTGTTTTTTATTTTATCGCGACTTTAGGAAAAATTACGATTTTAGGTTTACCTTATCTTGTTGTTTTTTATATTTCTTCTATTCCTTTTACATGGATTTGTTCTGATGGATGTTTTAAATATTGGAGCTCTTGTTGCAACCTATTATTTATTATAATTCCTGCTTTAAGTCTTATGTTAATAGGAATCCTAATCGGGTGGATTGTCGGAAAAATTAAAAACAAAAACATGAATAAGTAAATTTTAAATAGTTCTTGGCCTTTAATTTATGATGGTAAAAAAGAGGAATAAAATTAAGTGGTATCATTGGATTGTTTGGGCATTGGGGGCTCTTGCAATAATGCTTTTAATTTTTCAAATAATTAGAACTCTTTTTTCTTAAAATGAATTTAGGAGAAATATTTTCTATTACCTCACACATAATTAATTTTTTGATTTTTATCTATTTCGCAGTTGTATTAATTAAAATAAATTTCTTAGATGTTTCTGGTTTGATGATAAGTGCTTTTGGAATATTAATGTCTCTAATTGCGAATATACTTTCTGTCTTAGAAAAATAAATGTCCTCTCTCTAAAAAAAATATTAAAAAATAAAAAATAAATAAGTTAAATTACTTACGAAGCAATGCGAGAACTGCTCCAACAAGTGTTGTGATTACTACAATCCATCCAATAGCAACTGCTATCCATGCACCAACATCTGTTGCTCCTCCAAGCCATGCAGGCAATGTAAGTATTCTTTGAATCATTGCATTACCAACGACAAGCGAAACAACAACACCTGTAAACCATGCTAAAAAATTCAACACAGTTGCTCTACCTTGTGGTTTAGCCATTTTATTTATCAACCTCCTTTTTTAATTTAAGTATAATTAATAATAGATAATTTTATTTATATAGGTTTTGGTTTACATTTTTTCCAAAGTTTCTATTCCCAAAAGAAATAATGAATTTTTCAAAACAATTCTTAAAGATTCTACTAAATTCAATCTAAACATTTGTTTTTTTGAACCAATCACTGGACAGGCATGATAAAACTCATTGAAAATTTGGCAAAGTTGATAAGAGTAGTTTGCTATTATTGATGGACTTAAATTCTTGTGCGCCTTTAGAACAGCTTCGGGAAATTGTTCTAATTTTTTAATTAAATCGATTTCTTTTTGTTCAAGTTCTCCGAGATAAATATTTTTTTGTTTTGTTTTTGCTTTTTTTAAAATGCTCGAAGCTCTTGCGTAAGTGTAAAGCAAATAAGGACCTGTGTCTCCTTCAAAAGAAATTGATTTTTTTGGGTCAAAAACCATTCTTTTTTTTGTATCTGTTTTCAAAAGAAGGTATTTTATTGAAGCCAAAGCAATGACTAAACTTCGTTTCTCTAATTCTTTTTTAGAAAGTTTTTCTCTTTTTTCTAATTCTTTTCTAACTAAATTCTGTACTTTCCCTATTAATTCATCTGCGTCTACGACAATTCCTTCACGAGATTTCATTTTTCCTTCTGGAAGTTCAACCATCCCGTAAGACAAATGATGCATTTCTTTTTTGAAACCTACTTTTTTCAGAATGCTAAACAAAACTTTAAAATGATAATCTTGTTCATTTCCAACAACATAAATTGATTTATCTATTTTATATTTCTTGAATTTTAATTTTGCTAAATGTAAGTCTTGGGTCATATAAATAGAAGTTCCATCTGAGCGAAGAAGGATCTTTTCTCCTATTTTTTCTTTTTCAAGATTTATTGAAATGGAGTTGTCTTCTTTTTTTTCAAACACTTTGTCTTTTACTCCTTGCTCAACAATCTCTCTTCCTTTTTCATAAATTTCACTTTCAAAAAATTCGACATCATGTTTTATTCCAAAATTTTCATAAGTTTCTTTAAATCCATTTAATGCCCAGGCATTCATTTTTTTCCAAAGCGCATGAATTTTTTTATCTCCTTGTTCCCATAGTCTTAACATCTCGTGAGAGCGAACATCTAGTTTATCATTTAATTTTTTATTAAACATTACATAAAAGTCTCCAACCAAATGATCTGATTTAATTTTTTTAGAGGGTTTTTTGTTCTTTCCGTATTTTTCGTAAGCAGCCATTGATTTGCAAATATGAATCCCTCTATCGTTGTTTAAATTTGCTCGAACTATTTTTTCTCCATTAAACTCTAAAATTCTTGAAACACTTTCTCCGATTGACATATTTCTTAGATGTCCTAAATGTAATGGTTTGTTTGTATTTGGCGAGGGGAATTCTACCATTGTCTTGAAATGTTTTTTTAAAATAATTTTTCCATAATTTTTATTTTGAGATAAAATAGAAGGGATTAATTTTTCTGCTACTAAATTTCTATCTACAAAAAAATTTATGTAAGGTCCTTTTGTTTGAATGTCCTGAAATTGTTTTGGAGGATTTCCGATATTTTGTCTTATGTCTAAAGCGATTTGATTTGGATTTTTTTTAAGTTGTGATGAAAAAGAAAAACATGGAAAAGCGTAATCTCCCATCTCGGTATTTGGAGGAATTTCAATTAATTTTTTAATTTCTTCGGAAGTTATTTTTATCCCCTCTTCTTTTAATGATTTTTTTATAATTTCTGATATTATTGATTGCATGGTAAAATAAAAGAAAAAGTGTTTATATTATTTTTGTTTAAAACATTTCAGGCAGATACGTGAATTTATATTCGTCAGTGTACTGCATAAATTGATAATCTCGAATTATATCTCCGAACTTTGATCTTATCTCATAAATTAACTTGTAGAAATCAGAATTGTTTTTAACTTGGAATTCAATTTCTAAATCTGAACCTCCAACAAGTTCTGTCATATGAATAGAGTTGGGATGTTTGTGAAAGTATGAGACAATTTGATTCATCTTTTCGATTGTTAGATTTTGTAATGTGAAGTGAACCTTAAAATATTCGAATCCTAATTTACTTATATCTAAAAAAGATCTGAATCCCAAGATTACTCCTTTATCTACTAATTTTTTTATTCTATACCGCACAACAATTTCTGTTGAATTAATTTTCCTTGCAACATCTATTGTTTTCATTCTTGCATTTTGTAAGAGTATTTCAAGAATTTTATAATCAATTTTATCAACCTTTTCTATCTTATAATCTTCTTTTGAATCAAATCCCATTAAATCTGGTTTGGAAGATTTTTCTTTTTTATCCAATAAATAATCTCTATGGTAATGCCACATTCTTGTTACAATTGAAACTTCATACTTCTCAACATACTTAGAAAACCTTAAAAGAAATTCGTTTATTATATCTCTATAATTGTAAACATTTTTGCAAAATATTCCGGTGTTAATATCCCATACTCCTTCAACTTTTACAACCCAACTCGCTTTTTTATTTAGCCACAGAATAATTTCTTTTTCTTTCTTTAGTGTCAAGTTTTGGAACTTGAAGAAAGTCCTGTACCAATCAAATCCTAATTTCATTGAATTGAGAATTGTCATAAAATATTTTATGTATCCGTTTTTTTGTAGTCTCTCAATTCTATACCTTGTCGAATCTCTAGACAAACCTACTTTTTTTGCGATCTGACTATCTGTTTGTCTTGCATTCAAATCCAATTCATATAAGATCTTTCTATCTTTAAGATCTAATTTTTGTTCCATCTACCAGATAGAATAATTATCCTTATAAATTTATTGTTTTTGTGTAAATATTGATAATAAGTTTAATATATATTATAAAGACTATTTTGGAGTAATTAAAACAATATGAAAAACATAAGAAAATGATAAAATTAAGTAAATTGCTGGAAGGAAAAATGAAATTTTTAACAAGAAAACCAAATAAAGAAACACCAGAAGATATTGAAATCTCAGCTTCGCCGGAACACGACTTTTTTGGATTTGTTGTAAAGATGAAAGAAGATTACCCTTGGCTCGTTGAACCTTATTTGGGAAGTGAGGCAAATATTGGCCAGACTGAAGCTATTGATGGAACACCTATAGAAGAAAGAAGAACAGCCTTAAGAAAATTATTAGAAAATTACTTTCATGCTCCTTCGAGAGATTTTGAGGAGCTTTCAAAGGTTTTGCGTTCGTATCTATTAAAAGAAGGATTTCTAATAACTGATCTTGATTATAAGGATGGTGGAGATTGTAAGGGATATAGAGAATATCTTGCAACAAAAGGAGACAGAAATGCACATGAAACTATGATAGTTACTACTCTCTCCAATTATAGATTCCCTGCACGCTTATCTCGTAGCATGTTTTCTGATTTTATCCCTAGGGATAAAGATGAATTAGAAGATCAATCTGAAAATCATCAAAGATTAATCTCGTTAACAGGGGATGAGAAACTTGCTTTTCCAATACCAATGTCTGTCGTTGAGAGAATTAAGCTAAAGAAAGTTTCCACAAAAAACTATGATTCTCAAGTATCGGGGGCTATTAATCTAGCAAGAGATTTTCTTAAAAATAGGAACTGGAAAGTTTATGATTACAAATAAAATGAATTGGGAAAAAATCTATTAAGATATGTAAAAGAATTGGTGTGACTATCTCTATGAGAGAATCTATTAAAATAATTGATACAAACAAATTTATAAATCCTTTTTCTATTAATTTATTATGAAATACGATGTTCTTGTTATTGGTGCTGGACCTGCGGGGATGACTGCTGCGCTTTATGCAGTTAGGGCTGGTTTGAAAGTTGGAATTGTAAGTAAAGATATTGGAGGAACAACTAATTCAATTTTGAATTTGGAAAACTGGCCAGGATTTGAAGGAAGCGGAACAAAATTAATGAAAAGTTTTTATGATCAGTTAAAAAACTATGATGTAAAATTTATTATGGAAGGTGTCGAAGAAATACAAAAGAATAAAGAAGGATTTTTGCTTAAAACAAAAAAACAAAAGATTGATTGTGAAAGTTTGATTCTTGCGACAGGAACAGAAAGAAAGAAATTAAATGTTCCTGGAGAAAAAGAATTGACTGGCAAGGGCGTGAGTTATTGTGTTACTTGCGATGCTTTTTTCTTTAAAGGGAAAACAGTTACAGTAATCGGGGGATCTGATTGTGCTGCAACATCTGCTTTGGGCTTATCTGATTTGGCAAAAAAAGTTTATGTGATTTATCGAGGGGAAAAATTAAGATGTGAAGATATTAACTCAAAAAGATTGGAAGAAAAATCAAATGTGGAAATAATTTATAATGGGATTCCAAAAAAAATTAATGGAGATAAAAAAGTAGAAAATTTAGAAGTTGATGTAAAAGGAGAATTAAAAAAAATAGAAACTGATGGAATTTTTATTGAAATTGGTGCAGAGCCTTTGACAAAGATTTTTGAAACATTGGGAATTCAAACAGATAAAGGAAAATACATTGTTGTTGATGACGAAATGAAAACTTCTGTTGAAGGAATTTTTGCTGTTGGAGACATTACAAATCAAAAACTAAAGCAGGTAATTGTTGCTTCTGGTCAAGGAGCGATTGCTGGAAAAAATATTTATGATTGGATAAAAAGAAAAGCTTAAGAAGGAGATTTATTCTAAATTATTATGGCAAAATTAAAAAATGATGCAAAAGAATTAGAGAAAGCACTTGAATCTAAAGATTCTGCTCCGCAGATGTCTAAGGAAATGGAAGTTGGTTTTCACCAGGGTTCTTTGAACACTTTGGTTAATGAGAGGAACGAATTGATTAAGATGGTTCAAAATATTGAGTCAATTATGCAAGCGCATCTTAAGAGACTTGAAGAACTTGGTGTTAAGGTTCAGCAAAAGAAATAGTTAGATTTTTAAGTTGTTATTATTTGTAATCTTTGTAGTTATGCGAGGGTGCCGGAAAGTAAATCACTTTGTGATTTTCATTCGTCCGAAATTTCAGTTTCGAACGAGTGGCAAGCCCCTCCGTCAAAAACAAAAATGCGAGGGTGCCGGAGTGGTCAAACGGGATGCCCTTAAGAGGCATTAGCTTAGTGCTTACGCAGGTTCGAATCCTGTCCTTCGCATTATACAATCGGAGATTGTATCTCTGAGGGATTCTGCAATTCGGTTATTTTCAAGAAGATAAAAGTGCTTTCGTTTGGTTCGACGAGCAACTCTGAAATTTCGAATAAATGAACCGGAAACTCGAAAGGTGAATTTAAAGAAGATTTCACGGGTTGGGAGCTTTCCTGTCCTTCGCATTTAATATTTTCTTAGACTCTCTCGAATGTAATCACTCTTTCATAAACAATAAACTTTATATACCCTAAAAATATAATAATATCGTGGGAAGCATTAACTTCGGTTTTTGTTGGGTGCTTCGGTATCCTTTTCCCACACTCTTTTTAATAATAATCTTTTAGATTTATTTAAACAATTTAGAAATTGATAATCCTTTGGTTGCTCTATATATTGCCTCTGCAAACATTCCTGAAACATCAATTACTTCTACGTCATTAGAATCTCTGTAATGGGTGTTACTTGTAATTACTCTATCAAAAGTTTTCTTAAGTCTTTTTGTTCCTTTTGTAAAAATTCCGTGAGTCGCGTAGCAAAATAATTTTTCAGCTCCTTTTTCTTTTATTAATTCTCCTGCACTGCACATTGTTCCACAAGAGTCATACATATCGTCCACTATTAAAACATTTTTGCCTTCGACATCTCCAACCAAATCCATTCTCTCAATCTCTCCTGGACCAGATCTTGATTTGTCTATTAAAGCAAAAGAAAATTTTGTTTCACATTCTTCTAATCTTTCTAATTTGGATAGTAATGCTCTTGCTCTTTTTGTACCTCCTGCATCTGGAGAAACAATTGCTAATGATTCTAATTCGCTAAGATAATTTTGACTTAAGTGCCTCACAAGTTCAGGAAAAGAGTACAAATTATCTACTGGCAAAGTGTTTGGATAAAATCCTTGAATTTGTCCTGCATGCAAGTCCATTGTGATTATTCTCTTTGTACCATGAGAAATTGTTCTTGCGACAGTTCTTGCTGAGATTGGAACATGATGTTGGTCTTTTCTGTCTTGTCTTGAATAAAGCATATTCGGTAAAACTAAACTCAATGATTTAGCTGAAGCATTTGGAATAAGATCGCAAGCCAACATTAATTCAACCCACCATTGTTGGGGATCTTTTGAAGGACTTTGAATAAAGTAAACTTTTTTTTGTCTTAGGTTTTCTGGAACATGCATCCCTAATTCTCCATTTCTGAATTTGCTAACTTCTAATTCAAGTAAAGGAACTTCGACATCTCTACGCTCTTTCAGATATCCTTGGATTTTTTCAGCAAATGCGAAGGCATCTGTTTTCGGATCTGCAAGCAACACCACTTTTTCCATAGATTATTAAATTAAGGTCTCTTTAAATTAATTGTTGTAATAAAATGAATAAAAGAAAAAATATTTTGGTCTTGATTTTTTTGTTGATTTTATTATTTGTTCTTAATTATAATTTTCTTGATGGTGCATTGATTAAATTTTTTGATGAATCTGAAACTGTTTCTGTTGAAAGGGTTGTTGATGGAGACACAGTAATTGTTGAGGGAGAGAGTGTTCGGCTTTTAGGAATTAATTCGCCTGAACGAGGAGAGAGATATTATTCTGAAGCAAAAAAATATTTAGAAAATTTAGTTTTGAATCAAACAGTTAGATTAGAATATGGGAAAGATAAATTGGACAAATACCAAAGAATTTTAGCGTATTTGTATGTTGGTAGAAAAAATATTAATTTGGAATTAGTTGAGGAGGGTTTTGCGAATTATTATTTTCCGTCGGGAAAAGATAAATATTATGATGATTTTGTTTTAGCGTGGAAGAATTGTATTAAAGAAAATAAAAACTTGTGCGAAAAATCTGTGAATGTTTGTGTTGTGTTGAAAGAGTTTGATTATAAAAATCAAAGAGTTGTTTTTGAAAATGTTTGTGATTTTGATTTGAATTTAAAAGATTGGGAAATTAAAGACGAGGGTCGAAAGAATTTTGTTTTTGAAAATTTTGTTTTAGTTTCTGGAGAAAAAATTGAGATTAAAGTTGGTGAAGGTGTAGATAATTCTGAAACTTTATTTTGGGAAGGAGAAACTTATGTTTGGACTTCTTCAGGAGATACATTATTTTTAAGAGATGAAGGTGGCGGGTTGGTTTTATGGGAGGGGTTTTGAAAATTTAATTAAAGAGAAAAGTTTAATCCTCTTCGAAAACATCGTAGGGTCTTACTATCATGCTGCACTCGTTGAAAATTGGCTGGTTTGAATATTCGTCCTTACATTTTATGTAAAAGTTCTTTTTTGTGTCCCAGTCTGCAAAGTGTTCTGTTAATTCGTCTTGTGCGGTTATCATTTTTAATCCGTCCTCGAATGTGAACAAGCAGTCCACTGTGTCGTAAACACACTCTGCGTCCTCGTTTGTGATTATCTTTAATCGTGTTTCTTCTTTGTATGCTCTTACAACTGTTGGCGCTGAAGAGTCTGACTCGACGCTGAATGTTGTTGTTTTTGTGTCTGAGTTGCCTCCTAGGTCAATGCACTTGATGTGGTAGGTGTAATCTCCTTCTAATAAAGATAAGTCTTGTGAGTGCTCGTGCGAGTCTGTTTCAAAGAACATTATGAATGTGTCTGTTTTTCCTGTTTCGCTGTAATAGCAAGTTGATTTTCCTTTGTCGTATCCTGCTGATGTTTCTGCTGTGAGAGTTATTTTAACTGATTCTGTTGAGTCCTTCACTGTTTTGTTTGGTCCGACTTCATTTAGTATTAATGGTTCTGTTCCGATTAAAGTGAACTCGTAAGATTCGGAGTTTGTGTTTCTGTCTTGTGTTTTTGTTGGTTGGTCTCGACATCTAAAGTAGAATTTATTGTCTTCTCTGTTTTTTAATCCTGTTAAAGTTGTCTTGCAAGTGTAGAGCATTTGCGCGTTCATTTCTGTTGCGCTTTGAGTGCAGGACATTGAGTTCTCCATGTCGTCGTAAGATTGATCTCTTGGCGACCATTTGCAGTCTGCTGGTTCGTTTGTGTAAAGCTCTAAATCAATTGTTTTTTTGTCAAATTGGAAAGGCATGTTGTTCAATAAATTTGTTGTTACAATTAATGGAGGTGTTGTGTCTGGGCCTTTTTCTACGCAGTATTTGAACACGAAGTTTGCTTCATTTGTATTTCCGTTTGCGTCCATGCATCTCACGAACAATTCATAGTTTCCGTTGTTCTGTAAAATTGGTGTTGAGTTTTGTTCTGCTGATGGACCGGGTAAACTCATTGCTTGGGTGTGGTTGTATTTGAATAATGAAGAGCCTCCGAAAAAGAATTCCATTTCTTCGAATTCTTTTTTTCTTATGTAATCTATTTTACACTTTGCGGGTTCGTCTGTGTTTATCCCGAATGTTATTGGAGTAAATGCTTTTGTGCAACCTGTTGTTGAATCTTGGTTGTCGACGATTACACCTCTGTCTGGAGGCGAGATTGCTTTGTCTGGAACATATCTGTAGTCTGGTAGCAGTGCGTCTTCCCATGATTCTATTTGAGGTGGATTCACGTCACGCTTATTTACCCAAACGCATTTCATTTCTGCTTGGTCTTCGACATTGACTAACTCGCACGCTTGACCTAAACTTCGACACTGATATTCTGAGCACGGCAATCCGCCTTTTTGGTTGTTACACTTTTCGCAATCTTCTCCTCCTGTTGGTGCGTCCCACGGATAACATGTGAATTTGATTATCTCTTGGGATTCTTTTTTATACATCATTATGAAAATTGCGATTCCTATACCTAAGCCGATACCTGAACTAACTAAACCTGCTTTAGAAAAACCTCCCCATCCAATTGACTGTCCCTTGCCTAATCCTTGCGCGATTCCATAAGTTGTTTTTCCTGCCATTATTCCTCCGAATATTGCACCGCTTAATGCATTAACTAATGGTTTGTGTTCATCTCCTGCAATACCTCCAATTATTTGAATTATTACTACAACCCCTGCTGACCAAGCTAAACCTTCGACAATATGAGTCATTGCATAACCTGCTCCTCCAAATTTCGCTCCCCACTCATAAGCATAATTAGGGTCTACTGGCTCTGCTCCTGGAGGAGATATTTCAAGTGCTTCTCCACTTTGAGTAGGGAAAATATTTGCTTTATTTGCTGGAGTAATTGCTGCAGAAGGAGCAGAATAACCGGGAACTCCTCCTTGATAAAAACTTTTATCTTTAAAATAATCTTTGACCCAAGAAGTTGAAGTTGAAGGAGTAAAAACAATCTCTGCATTTGAAGGAAGATTCTTATAGTTAATATTTGGGTTTGAAGGAGAAAACCATTTCCCATCTTCTCCATAAGTATATATGTCTTCTCCTAATTTTGCTTGTGTTCCTACTGCTATTTCCTCTCCTCTAACACCGCCACTCAAGAAAATAGAAAATGAAATTATTCCTAATACTAAAATCATTATCTGACTTATTGCTATTGTTGCTTTTTTATTATTCATTTTCTTTTTTTATTTTGACCATAATTTTTTTAAATTTAGGTATGTCTTTTTTAATTAAATCCCATAGAATCTTTTTATTTACAGCAAAGTACGCGTGACTGATGATATTTCTTGTTTGAATAAATTTTTCCCATTCTACCTCTTTATATTTATTTCTCAATGTGGAAGGAATTTTGCTTATTGATTCTCCAATAACCTGTAATCTCATAGAATTTGAATCAACTAAATCAGGATTTTTTTCAAAATCCTCAAATTTCTTATCTCTTAAAGAATTTTCAATTAATTCTATTGCCCTAAGGATGTCGTTTAAATAAAGATCATATTTTAGCATATTCTGTTTCTCCAAGAACATATTTTAATTCTGGTTTTAAATCAGATTCTATAACTAAATCAATTTTTTTATTAAACATTTTTTGCAAAAGAAATAAAACACTAAAATAATTATCTGCATTTATTTCTTTAAATTCTATTATAAAATCTATATCTGAATTTTCTCTAGGATTTCCCTTAACATAACTACCAAACAAACCTATTTTTTTAACTTTGACTTTTTTTAATTTTTCTTTTTCTTTTTCAATTTTTTTTATTATTTCTTTTTTTGTTGTCATTTGTTTTTCCTTTTATTTTTAATCGTCATCTTTATCTCCTGTTCTGTTTTCTTGAACAAATGTTCTAATTTTGTGAACAAAATCCTCTGCATTTTCTATTATTTCTTCTGCTTCTTGTTTTGAAATTTCTTCTGTATCTCTATAGACAAAGTTATTTCTTTTTACTCTTATTTTATCGAAAAAATCAATTTGATTTTGGTCTAAATCTAATTTTCTAATAAATTCAAAAGCATTTTTATGATGCTCTTTTCCTATTGCTCTATATCCTAAACAATTCATTAATTTGTTTATTGCTCTTAAAACAGCCTCATAAGCAACACTCATAACTCTGCTGTAGTTTTCTGTTGTCATTCCTGCTTTTGCAAATTCTATATCTTTCTCAACTGATTTACTTTCAAATTCTGTTTTTTCAACTTTTTCAATTTTATTTTTACTTAATAATTCTTCGAATTTCATTTTCATCTCCTTTTATCATAATTATTTTTTTTTTGAATATGTCTTTGATAAACCCGCTTTTTTTTTCTTTTTTTAAATTCTCTATATTCCATACAACAGGGTTAATGCTTTTTCCTATTTCTTTTTCAATAGGTTTAATAATTTTTAATGTTTCTGATATTTTTATTTCTCCAATTATCAACAAATCGACATCGCTCTCAAAATTATAATTTCCTTTAGCAAAACTTCCGAAGATTAAAGCGAAAATAATTTTTTTGCTATCTAATGATTTTTGTAGAGGATACACCAAATAGTCGCTTTTAATAAAAATATTTTTTAAATTTTCAACCAAACTATTTTTATTTAATTTAATTCCTTGTTTATTTTTAGAAATAATGTTTAACACAAGTAAATTGTCGATTTCTTTTTTAACCCCACTAACAGGCATTTTTAATTCTCTTGAGATTTCTCTAATTCTACTCTTAGGTTTCTCAAAAAAAAGATGTCCTAAAATTTTCACTCTATTTTTTGATGTAAATAATTTTTCTAACATTTTATTTATTTTTTATTTTTAATCATCATCTTTATCTTTACTACTTATTGCGCTTTCGTTGTGCCAGCCTTGAACTCCTATGAAATTCTTTTTGCTTCCACAATCTCCTAAAGAAACGCACGCCCGGTTCATTTTTTCCTCCCAATCTGGTTCTAAGCATTCACAACCGTCAACGCATTTTTCTTTTCCTGTTAAACTTTTTTCATAAACTACTAAACATTCTTTTGTTGCTAAATCGCAAGTTGATTCTGATTCGCTTGTTGTTTCCCAGAAGTTAAATCCTGGCGAGAATAATGGAACGCACGCGCCTTTTTCATCTGTCTCTACATTTGCTAATTCGATCCCAGGAATCCACTGGCAATCTCTTCTATCAAAATTTTCGCAGTCTTTTTTCTTTGTTTGACTATAACAATCCTGCCACTGGTTTACTCTGCACGCTGCTGTTGAAAAACCATTTAATGAATCTTGGATGCAAACTTCTTGTCTGAAATCTGCGCACGGCTCTACGCTCACTTCGTTGTTATAGCACACCATTCTAAAATATCTTGAACCAGGAAGATTTTCTTTTTCTAAATCAGAGTCTGTTGAATCAGGAGAAATTTTTCCTGTTCCTAAAGAACTCGCGCACCATGTTTCTCCGTGCTCGTATTTTTTTCCGTCGTGTTCACAAGATAAATCTCTACAAATATTGTCGCCGTATTTTGGTTTTGATTTATCTTGTCCTCTTTCATAAATTTTACAAGTGCTTCCTAAAAAATAATCGCAGTTTCCGCAATCTTTTGAATTTGCGTTGTTATCTGAAGGGTTACAGCTTTCGTCTTTTCGATAAATTTTACTCCAGTATTCTTTGTCTTTGTATTTTGAAGCGTCGTAAATGTTTGCTAAGTTTCCGCACGAATCTAAAAAGTAAACTTCGTCTCTGCTTTCAACGCAAGTTGTTTTATCTGACGGACCACAATCAGCGTTCAAAGATTCTGCTGAGCATAAATAATCCTCATGGAATTCTGAAGAGTTTCCTGTGGCGCCCATTGACTGACACTCTCGTTTTGTTGTGAATCTGCATGTTCTTTCAAAGTCTTCTTCAAACACGCACGCGCCTTTCACGTCGGAAGTTGCAGACGCTATGCATTGTAATTCTGATTGAATGTTTGCTTGGAAATTTATCTCTAGCCCGTATAAAGAAGCTAATCGTTTGCATCGAACTTGTGTTACAAATGCTGCTTGGTCGCCGATTAAACAACAACCTAATTGGCATTGTGGTGTTTCTTCAGGTGTTGTTTCTGCCCAGACTCCTCCGGAATCCTGGCACACTTGTTGCGGAGTGTTTTCCATGCAAGTTCCTTCTTGGCTGTCATAACAAGTTCCTAATTTGCAATACGCGGTTGCGTCGCAAGATGTTGGAGCTTTTTTGAAACCTGTAGCGCAATCTTGTTCTGGCGCGTTCTGACACCAAGCGCCTGTTGTAGTTTTCTCGCAACAATAAGAAGAATCTATTGCCAAAACATTTCCCAATAGAAAAATTCCTAAGACTAAAATTAAAATTTGTTTTTTCATTTTTTATTTATGTGTTTTTTAAAATCATTAGCTAAAAAATTAAATCTTTTTTCAATTAAATTGATTTTCTCTCCAATCATTGCAACTTTTGTGCCGATTCCAAAAGTAATTGTCAAAATTAAAACTAAAATTGTTTGTTCAAAGGTTGGAGAGTTTCCAAACAAATACCATCCAGCTATTGCTAGGGAAATTAAAACCAATATCCAAAATATTATTTCTCTTGTTTTCATTTATGCTCCTTTAAAAAATGAAATTGCTAATAGAACAATTGTTAATCCAATCAATGCCCATATTGCAATATCTTTTAATTCCATTATCCCAACACCTTTTCTGTTCCGTAACCTGGAGGCCATGCGACACTCCGCGACGCGAACTGAAATTTATTTAAATTATTTCTGTCTGTCAAAACGTAAACAGTTGTTCCGTCTGTTTGTTTTTTCTTTTCGACTTTCAAATCATGATAATAATTCATGTAAGTTGTTGTTTCAGCGTCGCCGTATTTGGCTTCCCAGTTTAATATGCTGTTTACAATTGAAACTAATTCATAAAGATTATTGTTCAAAACCACTCTAATTGAATCGTATTTTTCTGTTGAGCTTTTTGAAATAGTTAACTCGTTTCCGAATGAGACCGCAACTCTTTTTGGAAGAAGCTCAACTTTTAAATCTGCTTTCTTCAAATCCACAGAGTAACCTTGTTTCTTGAAACTTTTTTCTAAATCGTCGAAGCATTTTTCAGACTTTGTTTGTATTGCGGATTTTATTTCTTGTTCTATATGTTTTTTTAGCATTGGTTGTTGCATTACGCACGGAACATAGTATTGATTTGTGTAACATAAATATTCGACTTGTTCGTTTAGGTAAACAAAATAATGTTCGGGATTCAATGAACCTCCTTGAGAAGAAAGTTTGTCTACTGCTTCTTGAACTTCGTCCTCAATGCATTCTTGCATAAATTGGGAAGGGGATTTTTCTGATCCAAAACCTAATGTTGATTGTATTTTTGGGTAGAATAAAAAAATCAAAACCGCGAGTGCGACAATTACTATTGCTACGATTATGAAGATTGTTACTTGACCTCTTTTTTCCATGTTATCTTTATGTTATTTATGTTTATAAGTTTAATTACTCGGACTCAATTTTATCGAGCATCCGTCAGGTTGATTGCCCCAAATGTCTTCGCATTTAATGTGATAAGTTTTTCCTGAAACCCAATCAGATGAGTGAGTTGTTGAAAATGCTGTTGTCATTTCTGTTGCATTTTCCATGTTGAAGTGGCAGTGGTCAAAATCATAAAAACATTTTGCTTTTTCGTTTGTTGTTAAACTCAACTGATTTCCTTGATTGTAAGCTCTTACTATTTTTGGAGATGTTGAATCTATGTTTAATTTTATTGTTGTGTTGCTTCTGTCCGAATTTCCTGCGTCGTCTTTGCATTCGACTTTTATTTCGTATGTTCCTCTTACTAATTGATTGAAGTTCTGTTTGTGCGAGCTTGAGTATGTTTCTTGGAATCCGATTAAATTATTGTAGTCTGTAAAACTATATGAGCATCTTGAGGTGCCACTATCTATCCCTCCGGATGTTTCGACTTTTAGGTCTAGTGAGATTGGTTCGAATCCTTCCTCGATTTCGCCTGACGGAGATACAGAATCTATTTTTAGTTCTGATTTAGATCCGTGGAGAGTGTAGGCGTATGATTCTGTGTTTATGTTTCTTGAGGTGTTTTCTGCATGGAGCCATGGCTGGTCTTTACATCTTATGTAAAATGAATTATCTGATTCTGTTAATCCTGTTAATTGTGTTGAGCAAGGCCAACCGAATTTGTCGAAGCTTTCTAATCCTGTTTCGCATTCCATTGATTCTGTCATTGCATCGTATTCTTGATCTGTTGAAGAGATTTTGCAATCTGCTGGTTCATTAAGGTAGGCTGTTAAAGGAATCTCTGTTAATTTATATTTTAAGAAAGCCTCGTTTACAGGAGTTGTTTTTATGATTGTTGCTACTGTTGTATCTGGGCCGGATTTTATACAGAAGTTTACTGCGAATGGTTTTTTGTTGTAGTTGCCCCAGTCGTCTTGGCATCTCACATAGATGTTTGTGTTTGCGAATTTTTCTTTTATGTCTCCGGTTATATTATATGCGTTTAAACTTTCTAGGCTTGGCATTAAAAATACCGACGTGTGGTTTTTGCTGAATGAGTTTGCTTCTGCGAAATATTCTTCTAGTTCTTCGAAGTTGTCTTTTTGTTCAAAGCTCCATTTGCACTGCGCGTATTTGTCTGTGTCTAATGTGAATAATACTGGGGCGAACTCTGGGATGCACTCGTTGTCGTTGGTTCTAATTTCAACTCTTGATGTTTCTGGATTTTGGAACTGGAATCCATAACCGACTGTTCCGGGAGTTATTATTGGGAATTTTCCTGTGTTTTCAGATGCTACGCAGACAGGATTTTCTTCTTGCTCATTTAGTAATTTGCACGCCTGACCTAAAGAAGAGCAACGATATTTTGAACATGGTTTCAAAGGGTCATCGTTACACTCGTCGCAATCTTTTCCTCCAATGGGTGCTTGCCACGGCATGCATGTGAAATTGACTTTGATCTTTTTTGTTTTACCTATTCCGAAAAGTTTTAAAATTATTGCAATAAGAATTAAAATTCCCACGCAAATTAAAAATGCGGGACCGCTCCCAATACATCCTGCTAAAGTTTTTGTAATAAACATTGCTGCAACAGCGACAACTGCACTTGCAACAGCCATAATAGTTGCTGCCTCTCCTTTAAGACCAAATAATTTTGAAATCAATAGTCCTACTCCGACCATGACTCCAATAGATTGTGCGGCAGTTGCTACTCCTTGTAAGGTTGCTGCCCAAGTAGCTGGAACAATTGTTGGACCTCCGGTCGCAATTGTTTTAAAATTTAAAACTGCTAAACTCCCTTCTCCTCCTGCAAGAAGTTGTGTTGTGGTTGCAACAGCGACAACCCCAGTAATCGAAACTCCAACTCCTCCTGCAACTGTTCCAAGCATTTGAATTCCTTTTTGTAAATTTCCTGGTTCTGATATAAGAGCCTCTGCTTGTTCTTTTCCGTAAATTGCTTCTAAAATTTGTTCAATACTCTGGGGTTCTGCGACTTTATCTTTCTGGGGTTCTGCGAATTGGGCATGCTTCATATCTTCAAAAAAGAGTTGTTTTGATTTTTCAACCTTAATATTATCTGTTCCCTCGCCAAGATAATTAATGTAGGTTCCGCAATCTCCTAATGAAATGCATAAGTCATTCATTTGTTCTGCGAATTTTCTGTCTTCACAATCGCAATTAATAACGCACTTCCATCCTGAAATCTTTTTCTCATAAATTACTACACATGTTTGATCTGCCATTGCGCAGAGTTGTTTAGATGTCTCTGAATTTTGCTCTCCAGTTAAATCAAATCCTCGGGGGTATTTTCCAATACAAAAATCAAAATTAAATCCTTTTTCAACATTTATTCTTTTAACCATGCATTGTGTGTTCTCTTCGCACTTATCTTTCATTGTCTCTTTGTCCTCATTATAATTCACACAGTTCACGGCATCATTAATCACACAAGCTGCAATACTAAAATCCTTAGAAGATTCATCTGATTCTATTTTTGACTCTACGCAAATTTGTCCTCGGTAATCTGCACACGGCTCTACTTTTACCTCTCCGTCAATACAAACTCTTTTCCAATGACGAGAACCTGCTGGGTCTGACGCAAATGTTAAGGGATTTTTGTCTGCATCTTTCCACAAAGTCCAAGGCGATTCTACTTCTCCAATTGAAGAATCATAAACACACCACGACTCTCCATTTTTTCTTGAGTTTCCGTTTTCATCGACGCAGTTTAAATTTTCGCAAACAAAATCTCCGTCTTTGATTTTTTTTATTGTTGATTCAGAGCATTTGCTTCCTAAAAAATAATTACAATTTCCGCAGTCTTTTGAATTTATGTTCGCTGAATCTGGATTACAAGAGTCTTGTTTTTTTAGAACCTCTCCGTTGTTCCAGGAAAAATCTTTGTCAGAAGAATAAATATTTTCTTGGTTTCCGCATGAATCGAACCAGTATATTTCATCTTTGTCCTCGACGCAGTTTACGGCTTTTTGTTTTTCGCAGAGTGTATTTAGAGATTCTGCCGAACATAATAAATTTTTATTGAATTCTCCTTTTATTTCTAAACATTGGAATTCTGTTGTGAATCTGCATCCTTGATCTTCGAGGACGCACGCGCCCCAATCTTGTGATTCTTTTAATGCTATACACTCTAGTTCTGTTGTTAAATCTCTGAAGTCTTTTTCTACTCCTCGAAGAGAGGAGAGTTTTTGACATCGCTGAGGTGTTGTGAATTCTACTCCTGCTCCTAAAACACAGCATCCTTTTTGGCATTCATTTATTAAACAATTTTCTTCGTCTTCCCATTTCCCGCCATCATCTTCGCATTTTGCTTTTGTTGCTTTTGTTGTGCAGAGCCCTTCATCCTCGTCGATACAACAACCGATTTTACATTCTGCAACCTGTTCGCATTTTGTTGGGATTGCTTCTGTTGCGCAAGAATTTGTGTTTGAGGAAATAATGTCTTGGCAAATTGCACCTGCGTTTGTTTTGACACAACAATTCCATGTTAAGTCTGTCTCACTGGTTGAGGGATAAGCTGTTGCTCCAGTGTTTGTTTCGGGAAATTCTGCCGAGACAATTCCAATCTGTTCTATTGATAAAAATCCTATTAATAAATTAATTCCTAGTTGAAAAGGATTTTCATTTTGGTTGTCTTGTAATTCTATTTTTTTCTTTTCGAAAAGTTCATTTGTTTGATTAATTTGATAAGATTGTGTAGGAGTTAAACTGAGCATTAAAAATATTTGAATCAGTGCTATTATCAAAATACTTTTTGTTTTAAATTTTATTTTTTTCATTTTAAATTCCTGGAGGGATTACACATCCTCTAACTACGAACCTGAATTTTTCGTTTGTCTTTCTGTGTTCTATGGTGTATATTGTAGAGAGATCGCTTGTTCTAAATTTATCTATATTGAATTGTGGATAAATTAACATGAAACCTAATTGTTCAAAATTACAGAATCTTGCCTCTTGCGAAATTATTTCTTGAGCGACAACAGCATTGTCATAAAATCTTGTTGATACAATTACTTTAAAATCTTTTTGAGTTGTTGATTCTCCTGTTTTTGTTAATTTAATTTGTGCGAAAACATCGACGATGATTTTCTTTGGCGCTAAAGTTATTTCGAAAAAATCGTAGTTCGCGTCGACAGCATAACCTTTTTTACTCAAAGATTTTGTTAATTCGTCAAAGCAATTTTTTACGTCGTATTTTATTTCTTGGTGTAATTCGTTCTTAAGATGTTGGATTAACATTGGTTCTTGAGAAATGCACGGATAATAATAATTTTGATTGTAACACAAATAAGAAATTTCTCCTTTTTCTTCACCTTCAAATTTGAATTCTGTGAAAAATTCTGGTTTTACATATCCTCCTTGAATCGAAATTAAATCTGCTGTTTGTTTTATTTTTTCTTGAATGCATGTTTCAAAAAAAGCGTTTGGATCTTCTGAAGGTTTTTGTCCTATTGAAATTGGGATGTCTTTTCTAAACATAAAAACTAAAAAAATTGCTGCGACAATTAAAATTGCTAAGATTATAAAAATTGTAACTTGCCCTCTTTTCATTTTTGATTTTGTTTTAATAATTTAATTGCGTCTTCGATAATGTGAGATTTGTTTCTATAGTTTCCTTGCTTTAATAATTCTTTTATTATCTCGAATGTTTTTTTATCTATTGTTGCTGAGACTCTTTCTTTCATTGTATTACTTTGTGTTACAAAATATATTTAGTATATTGAATATACTTAGTAATACTTTGTTTTTAAATGTTTTGGGGGATTGTGGGGAGAAAAAAAATCAGTCATCAGTTTCTACACGCGGAGCAAGAATAAAATTCAGTTCCATGTGGGGAGTTTTTATGTCGACCTCTAACGGGTGGTCGTTGGCGAATTTCAAAATTGTTTTTTCTGCGAGCTTTGATGCTTTCATGAATTTTTGCAAATACTCTAAACTATATCGTGCTTTGCAATCCTCTGCCTGTATCTTTGCTTCGTCTGAAGAGAATTCTGAGTATGCTGAGTTCAGGCCTTTTGCTTCAACGATGAATTTATTGTTTTCAACTTTAAATGTGCAAGCGTCTGCTACGACCCCACAATCTTCGATTGAATCGATTAAATCCACAGACGGGATTTCAACTGTCGAGGAGAATTCCATGTTCGCGACCTTTGAAGAGAAATCTATGTCCTCTGATTCGATTTCAATTAAACATAAACTGAAGTTTCTTTTTATTCTGTCTTGAATTTGGATTTCTAATAAGTTTTCTTTTTTTTCTAAAATTAAAGAACTTGCAGGAGAACATCTTTTTAGGATTTTTTTCAAATTTTCTAAATTCACTCCTAAGACCTCGTTTCCTGATTCAAATTGAGAGAACGCTGATTTCGGAACCTTGAAACCGACCATTGAAACATTCGCTGGATCCATTGCAGAAATCGACAAACCAAACTCGTTTATTTTTATTCTTACCTCTGTTACTAACTCTGATATTAAATCAATTGCTTTGGATAGAACCATAGGATTCTCTAATTTAACTAACATTATAATTAAAGAAAGAGCTTGTTTTTAAAAATTGCTGTGGTTGAGTTATGACTTTTTCTTGAGAACATAAAACCCTATAAAGTTTGGTGTTTTTAATTTTTCATGGAAGAAAAATCCTTCAAAGAACAACGAATTAGGAATGTTACTCATTTATATTATTCGAGGCCGGAAATTCAGAAAGTGCTTTTTGATTTTGCGAAGAATCGGGAGATTTCGCCGCGTTATTTTGAAGGGTTTGGTAAACGGCCGGATTCGTTTGTTTACAAAGACGATGTTTTTTCTTTGGTTAAAAAAGGCGCGACCTCTTTTCATTGCTCTGAGGAAATTTGGGAAGATCCTCTTAAAATCGAAACAGGAATGAATGAAAAACAATTGAATGATTTGAGGATTGGATGGGACTTGTTAATTGATATTGATTGTAAATGGATTGATTACAGCAAGCTCGCTGCGCAGGCGATTATTAGTTCTTTGAAAAATCACGGATTGAAAAATGTCGGGATTAAATTTTCTGGTTCAAAGGGTTTTCATATTTTGATTCCATGGAAATCTTTTCCAAAAGAAATGAATGGAGAAGACACGAAAAATTTGTTCCCGGATTTGCCTCGAAAAATAATTGCTTATATCCGATATAAATCAGAACAAGAACTAAAGAAAATTCTTCCAGACGAATTTTATTCTCAATTTAAAAATGTAGAAATTAAAAGAGGGATTAAATGTCGGAAGTGTAATGAGGTTGTGAATGCTTATGAAAAAATTGAACTCTATTGTGATTCTTGTGGGATTGGAGAGATTAGAAAATTTCAAGGGGATAAAAAAAATAAATATAAATGCCCGAATTGTCGGAGAGAATTGGTCCCGAAAAATTCTAGTGAAATTTACGAGTGTCTTAAATGCAATATTAGTTCTGAAAAAAATCCGGAGAATTTTACAAAATCGATTGAGGTTGATTTGTATGAATTGATGGGTTTGGATATTATTTTGGTTTCGCCGAGGCACTTGTTTCGGATGCCTTATTCTTTGCACGAAAAAACATCTTTATCTTCTGTGGTTTTGAATCCTGAGAAAATTAATGAGTTTGAATTAAAAGACGCTGATCCTATGAAAGTGGGGGTGAAAGATTTTATGCCAGACGTTAAAGAAGGTGAAGCGAACGAATTGGTTATGCAGGCGCTTGATTGGTCAAAGGAAAATGAAATTTCTCGAGGCGAGATAGAGCAAAAAACTTCTGGAAAATACGCTGACTTTAAACCGATTGAATTGAAGAATGTTTCTGACGAGCAGTTTCCTCCGTGTGTCCTGAATATTTTGAAAGGAGTTTCGGACGGGAAGAAAAGAGCGGTTTTTATTTTGATTAATTTGTTTAGAAGTATTGGAATGGACAAGGAAGAAATGGAAAAAAGAATTTATGAATGGAATGAAAAAAATGAAGTGCCTCTGAAAAAAGGTTATATTTTGAGTCAGCTTTCTTGGAGCTACAGAAAAAAACCAATCATGCCTCAAAATTGCAAAGAGTTTTATCAAGGAATTGGAGTTTGTCAACCAGATGATTTTTGTGGGAGAATAAAAAATCCTGTGAATTATGTTGTTCGGAAGAATTTTATTGAAGGGAAAAAGAGTGAAAATGAAAAGAAGAATAGTGGGCGGAAGAAAGATAATTTTAAAAAGAAGAAATGATTAATTGTTTTATGAAAAAGAGCGCGTTGTTATTAATTTTATTATTGATTAGTTTTAGCTTTGTGCTTGCTGAAGATGAAGAGATTGTTCTTGAAGAGGACGAAGATGTGACTGATGAATCTCAAGTGAGTGATGCGTATGATTGTTTGAGAGATAAAATCGACGACAAAGATTGTGACAAGCTTTCTATTAATGAAAAGATTTTTGCCTTGATGGCTGTTGGAAAATGTAAGGACGAGGTTAAAGATGATTCGTCGTCGAATGAATGTTGGCCGGAAGGAGGGTGTGAGATTAAAACAACTGCGCAAGCGATTTTGGCTTTGGAAAAACGGGGCGGAGATACAGACAAAGCAGTTGAATGGCTTTCAGAACAAAACACAACACCGTCGGATGTTGTATGGTATTTGCAAATCGACAGCAATAAACAAACAACTTGTAGTGTTGGTTATAATGAAAAATCGTATAGTGTTACAATCGGTGAAGATAAAAAATTAAACGGAAATGCTGGAAGCTGTTTGAGCTTAGCAGAAGAGGGTTATTGGTTAAGAGTTTCATCTGGATGTTATGATCAAGAATTTGAAGTTTCGTGTGACGAAGATTTTATAACAAATTTAATGTACAAGAAAAAATTATCTTCGACAATTTATGTTTCTGAAAAAACAAACTCTGGTTCTGCGCAAGGGACAACAACAGAAAAAATAAACTCGCTTTGTTTTTCAACTGGTTCAGAGTGCGACTACGAGGGAAGCTTGTGGGCTGCTTTAACTTTAAATTATGTTGATGAAGATGTTTCTTCTTACTTGCCTTACTTAATTGCAATGGCTGATGGGAACGACAAATATCTCCCTGAATCTTTTTTATATATCTTGGATGGAAGCACTGATTTTAGAAGCGAGGTTTTACAAAAACAAATGAGCAATAAATATTGGGATGTTTCAGGAAATAAATTCTATGATACTGCATTGGCTCTTTATGGTTTTAGCGAGGGTGTAACTGAAAAAACAAATTCAATAAAATGGTTATTAGAAGTTCAGGATAAAGACGGGTGCTGGGGTTCTATTGTAGACACCTCATTTATTTTGCATTCTATCTGGCCAAGAGGGGTTTCTCCGGTTGATGAAGGAGATGATGATTGTGATGACTCTGGTTTTTGGTGCATGTCTGGAATTGATTGTGAAGGCGCAGGAGGAGAGGTTTTAGATTATAGTTGCTCTGGTGTTTTCAAATGTTGTAACAAACAAAAACAATTAGAAACTTGTGACGAGATGAACGGAGCGATTTGTGATTCAGGTGATGTGTGTGATGAGTCTACTCTTGAAGCTGCGGATACTTTTGAATGTTGTTTGGGAAGATGTGATGAGAGAGTTGTAGAAGAAGAAACAGTTTGTGAAGAAAATAATGGTGCGTGTAGAAGTTCTTGTTTTAATGATGAAAAAGAAAACAACGACGAGTGTGGTTCTGGAGATGTTTGCTGTGTTGAAAAAGGTGGAAGTTATATGTGGATTTGGATATTGTTAATTTTAATCTTAATAATCATAGCAGGAATTGTCTTTAAAGATAAACTTCGTCCTTTTTGGTTTCAGTTGAAATCTAAATTTGGCAAAGATAAATCTTCTGGAAAGAGTGCACCTAATAGAAGAGGTCCTGGATTGCCTGGTATGCCTTCAGCAAGAATTCCGCAGAGAGGAATGCCTCGAAGAGTTTTGCCTCCTTCACCGAGGAGAGCGCCTCCAAGAACAAAAGGGCCTGGAGTTCCAGGAGAAATGGACAATGTTTTGAATAAGTTAAAAGAGATGGGAAAATAAAATGAAGATTAAAGTAATTCTTATAATTTTTTTATTGGTTCTTCCTTTAATTAGTTCTGTTGAAGTTCAGGTAAATGAAGTGTATGAAAAGGGCGAAACATTGCTTGTAAAAGTTTCTGGGAATTTTGTTGACCCGATTTTGAAAGAAAATGTTATTTTTTACGAGGAGCATGTTCGAGTTCCGATGAATTTTGAGGTTTTGAAAATTGATGAAGAATTTTATATTTATGCTATGTTGCCAGAGATAGAGAAAAATTATTCTATAAAAATAGAAGAAGTTGAATATTATAAGGGTTCTCAGATTATTGATGATGAGATTGTAATGGATTTTTATGTCGGGAATTCTACTGCTGATTTTTCTGTTGATAAAGGAGCAGTTATAACTAACGAGGATTTTTATTTAGAGGTTCAAAATTTATTAGATAAAAAAATAATTGTGAGTTCTAAATTTAATGAAGATGAAAAATTTTATGAATTAAAATCTGGGGAGATTAAAAAATTAAATTTTGAAATCGACGAAGAAGAATTGATTACTTTGGAATTGAGTTCTGAGAATCAAAAATACGAGATTCCGGTTTATGTTTATTCAAATGGGTCTAGAGATGATTCTCTAAATGGCAGGTGGGGCTTTGAAGGTTCTGAGTTGGTGGTCAATATTTCTACAGAATCTGAGCAGACGCGAATGATTTATCTTTACAATAATTGGGGGGATTTGGAGGATGTTGAATTAAGTGTTTCTGATTCTTTGAAAGATTATTTGAATTTGTCTGTTTATGAAATTGACGAATTAGAAGAAGGCGACAATATTAAAATAGAATTGTATTTTGCTGCGAGTGATATTGAGAGAAGTCTAGAGGGGCAAATAAAAGTTAAGGCGAATGAGTCTTATGATTATATGGCTGTTTTTTTGAGTTATATTAAGAACTATATTCCTAGCGAAGAAGAGCTCGAGGATGTTGTTAAAAAATCAGAGACTTGTGACGAGATGAAAGGTAATAAATGTGATTCTGAGAAAGAGACTTGTGATGGGACAATTGATTATGCTAAAGACGGAGTTTGTTGTTTGGGCGAATGTGTTAAGAAAAAAGTAAGTTCAACAGGAAAGTATCTCGGATGGGGGATGGTTATAGTAATTGTTTTGGCACTACTTTGGTTTTTTAAATTCAAATATCGTGGGGCTTATTGATTCTCTTTCTCTTTTTTAGAATTATTCTTTACTCTCTTCCTTAGAATTATTTTCTTTCAACTTTTTCAATTCTTCTTCGAGATTCTTTTTTTGCGTTTCAATAACTCTTGCGACCTCGTCGTAGCCGTGGAGTTTTCGGATTGTTTCTGAAAGGATTTCTGTCCAACCGTTGTTAGTTAGTGCGATTAATTCTGGGTGAATTATCTCGACGTGTGCGGGCATATACTTGAACATTAATTGGGATAAAACTAGAATCTCTTCGACTTCGACTTCTATTTCTGCGAAGCTTGTAAAAAACTCGCTTTTTTCCTTCATTGGAACAGGATCGTGAATCTTTTTTTCTATTACTTTCGCGCCTTTTTCTTCATCTATTTCTTTAATCATTTTGTCCAATGTTTCTGTAAGATGCTCTGGAGGTTTTCCAATAACTTCCATAATTAACATTGCGACTATGTTCCTTGTTTCGTTGTCTGATGTTTTAATTAAACTCATTTTTATATTTACCTTTTTTAAATTTTAATATGAATAAAAAACCAAGCAAGACACAGAAAAAAATAAATCCGTATGTTGCGTAACTGTTTCCTGACTTTTCTATATTTTCTTCTATTTTTATAGTTTTCTGTGATAGTTGAATTAAGTTGATTTCTTCTGGCTCTGAATTAGTAGATTCTTCTAAGGAATTAGTTTCTATATTGGGGGAAATGGTGGTTTGAGTTGTGGTCGATGGAGATTCTTCTTTTTGTTCTTCTTGTTCTTTTTTTGTTGAAGATTTTATTTTATATTGATCAAAGATTTTTGTTTTCTCTGATGAGTCTCTAATTTTTATTTGTATGTCTGCTGAATTGCAATCTTCAATTATTTTTAATTTGAAGGTTTCTTTTGTTTTAATTGCGTCATTAACATAATAAAAAGTTGATTTCCATTGGCCGTTGTTTAGAATTCGTGATACTCTCTTTCCTGAACAAGAAATATCTATCTTTGCGTCATGGACTTGGTCGGCAAAGTCTGTAAGTTCTATTTGCATTGAAAACTCCTCATTTGTTTGGACTTTTTCGGGATAGTCTATTTCTATTTCTTGGGCTGAGATAATCGAGAGTAGGAGAATTACAAATAAAAATAATAAGGTTTTTTCCATTATCTATAGGAGATAAAAGTTGTTTTAAATTTTATTGTGATTTAGTTCTTAAAAAATTTAGGAAATCTTTCTTTAAAATCAATGTATTCTATTTCCCCTCTTTTTTCTCCTTTTTTTGCTATCCAAATTTGAGAGAAAATTTTATTCTTCAAATACCACGCGCATTTTTCTTTTTCTATTTTTGAAAGAGTCCCGTTCATTTTAACTTCAACTCCGATGACACTATAAGATTCTTCATAAACGTGTTTAATTGAAACAAAATCTGGGAAGCCTGTTCCGATTGTCATAACTTTTGAAAAAGGGTTGAATTTTCTTTTTGCAGGAATTAATTTTTGTTCTTCTAAGTCCACATTGTTAGACCACTTGTCAACAACCCTTCCTTTGTTTTCTAAATCTTTTCTAACCTGTAATTCAAATCTTGCTCCAGCAGCTCTAGCATTTTTACCTTTTTTAATATTAGATTTTTTCTTAGATGTAGAAAACACTCCTCCCTTATTCCAGGAAGTTTCGTATTCTTCACTTCCTGCTTTTTTAATCATGTCCATGATTTTTTCTTTATTCTCTTTTTTCACTCTTTCCATAGAAAAACTAATCGCTAAAACTATTTAAGTTTTTTAGTTATTGAAACGATTGAAAATCATTCCGATTGCAACTATAGCTATGATAGCTGGAAACCATGGAATGTTGAGGGTTAGATAACCTAACTCTGCGAAAATCCATGCAACTGCTACAACTAAAAGAATAACTGCTAAGGTTGGAAATTTTATTTTTGCCATGATTAGTTCAAGGAAACATTGTTTAAATATTTTTATGAAATTTTTGTAGAGGTTGATTTATAGTAAATAATCTTTTCCCAAGAAAAAATAGGCATTGAATTAACTTCAATAATTTCTTGCAAGAATTTATCTTTTATATCGGAGATAAATTGGTATAATTCGACAATGTTTTTGGAGTAGCACCTAAAATCAACATCTGCATAACCTATATACCTTGAGACACTTTCAACATTTTCTTTTGATTTCAAGAAACTTTTAATTTTGTTATATAACTCTTTGTTAAATTTATTGAGATGTAAAAAAACCCTGAAATGCAAATAACCTATTTTTTCATAATTAATTTTTGTTTTATAACCAATAATTATTTTTTTTATCTCGAGTTGTTTAATTCTATTTTTTGCTCCATTCGGCGAAAGCCCTAATTTTTCAGACAAATCAAGCAAACTTATTCTGCAATTATTTGAAAGGTAATTAATAATTTTCTTATCTGTTTCATCAATAAAGATATTTTCCTGAGCTTCTGAAGTTTCAAACTCAACTTTCTTTCCTTTATGAAGTAATCCCAAATTAATATAAACACTTTCTATTTCACCAGTAATTAATTTCTCTTTTATCCTGTCTGATTTCCCTGAACTAATTTCCTTGAAAATTTTATCAAGCTCTTGATTATTTTTACATCGAATAGCAAAGGTCATATCCCAGTGCCCTGCGTTTTTTCCTACGCCCAAAACATTTGTGTTTTTTTCAATTGCTTTCATCCAGACTTTTTCTTGTACAGAGGAAATCTTAATGAGCTTCAAATAGATAACATAAATTACTTCCCCGAGTTTTGAAAGATCAACAATTGCATTATATCCTTGTATCAAATTCTCTTTTTCAAGTCTTTCAATTCTATATTTTACAACCTGTTTCGAAAGCCCAACTACTTTCCCAAGCTCTGCATGAGTAATTCTCGCATTCATTTCCAATTCAGCCAAAATCTTCCTATCTTTCAAATCAAGTTCCATAATTAACTATATGCATTATTACTTATAAATATTGCGTTTAGACAAAGATATCTCTAGAAGGTTTTAATTATGCTCAATATGTATCTACTATTAAGGAATTAAAATGACAAACGAAAAACAACAAAGAACAGGGAAAGAAAACATTAGCTTTTGCTTTTGCTTTTACATTTATACAGACGAAAGGAGGTAAAAATTAAAATGACAAACGAAATAAAAACACTTGGGGAATTGATTGGAGTAGATACAATCCAAGCTGGAATTGACAAATATGTTGGTTCGATAAATTGTAGTAAACCAATTTTTACTGGTTCAAGTAGATCTAGTAATGATTACGAACTAATGCGCACCCAAGTTATAGACCATTTAAGGTCGGGTAAAAGAATTATAGATGTGAATGGAGGGAGTTGTGATGGAGCGGTTGAAGGTAAAAGGATTCTTTCAACAATGATAAAAGAATTGCCTTACACTAACAATCCTTCGAAAGTATATATGATTTGCAATCCAGGATGTAATTCTGAATGGTTAGAAGCGGATCGCTTTGGAGATAGCCCTTACAAAAGACTTGAAGAAGAAAAATTTCCAAACATGCCAACAATTGTCTTTGGAACATATCTTTCTACTCATGCGGGATGGGATTGTGGAAATGCCAGAAATCCTGTAAAAAGATTATCTGGGTTAAAATTTCAAGGACAAAATCTTGTAAAAAATTGGCAGGTAGCTATAGGACATAAAAGCAATCCAGAAGCAACAGATTTAGAAATATTCCGACAACTTTTGGAATAAAATTACGAATAAAAGAGGTGATTTCTTTTTTTACAAATCCCGAGCCTGCAAAGTTCTTCTTTGATTTGCTTTTGCTCTTTCTAATGCGTCGACTAAAATTGTTTCAACTTTTCTTTCTAAAGCCATGCCGACTTCCTCTGCGACACTTGAAACATTGTTTTCTTTGTCGAGTTCTCGAACAACTTTCTTGATGTTAGATTTTACTATTAGTGCCATTTATTTTATCTGATTTAACAATTTAATAATATTTTGTTTTCCTGCTGTGAGAATTAGGTTTGCTAATCTCGGGCCTTTTTTCTTATTTATTATTGTTTCGTAAGTTAGGTCGAAAAACTCTGTGTTCTTTATTTCGAACATTTGACAGATTTCGTAAAACTCATTAAACAATTCTTTTTCAGTAAAATCTTTTTTCTTTAATCTCTTGTTTAATTCTTTTAAAATTTCTTTTTCTTTTGATTTTAATTTAGAATTTACTTTTGTTTGAATCTCAAATTTCATATCCTCTCCAGCATATTTTTCTAACCAGTTTTTTACTTTTTCTGCTCTTGCTTTTTGTTCTGGTTTGAGCTTGTCTGTTTGTCCTGTTTGAACAATTGTAATCAAATGTCGAAATGAAATTCTTTCTGGTTGTTTTTTCGAAATTTTTAATCTTGAAAGTTCGTAAATTCTTTTTTCTCGTGGGTTTGCTTCCTCACTGTAATATCTCTTTTCTAAAGAACCGTAATCTTCGTAATTTTTTATAACATCATTGTCAAAGCTTATCTGAAAACCTGTTTTTGGTTTTGTTCCAACAAACAAATATCTCAAAACCTCTGGCTCGTAAATTTCTTCAACGTCGTTTAGAGTCAAAGCATTTCCTTTTGAACTCGAAAATTCTTCTCCTCCCTTAATTTTTATCCAATCATAAAATTGGTATACTGGAATTTCTCCTTCAAAAACCTCTTTTATTATTTCTTTCGAGGTGGTGAATGATCCCCCATGCACGCTGTGATCTATTCCTCCTGGCTCGAAATCTACTTCTTCATATTTCCATCTCAATGGCCAGTCAACTCTCCACCGAATGCTAATAAGTCCTTTTTTTCTTATGTCTATTTTTTCTTTATGTCCGCATTTGCATTCGTATTCAAGTTCATAATTTTTGGAACCAATTATTTTAGTCATGTCCTTTTTACATTTAGAACAATAAATCATAATCGGCATCCAAGTCTTTTCTAAAGGTTCTTTTCGGTATTTATTAAGAATTTCAATTATTTTATCGCGTTTATCCAATGCGACTTTGATTAACTCTGCATACTTATGTTGTTTGTTCATTTTATTTTGTTGAATGAACTTTGGTTTTATTCCAACTTTTTCTAAAGACTTTTCAAATTCTTTTTCAAAATATCCTGCGTAGGTTTTTGATTTATTAAACGGCGAAGGAAAATCGCTGATTGGCATTCCTAAATATTTTTCGTATTCTTTTGAAATTCCTTTTGGAACTTTTCTGAATCTGTCAAAATCGTCCCATGAATAAATAAATTTTACTTTTTTTCCTTTGTCTTGTAATGCTCTCACAACTAAATCTGTTGTTATTACTTCTCGAAAATTTCCAATGTGCACTGTTCCGGACGGCGTGATTCCTGACGCGCAAACATATTCTTTTTTGTTCCCTTTTATTTTTATTATGTTGTCTGCGATTTGATCTGCCCAAAAAAATTTCTCTGCCATATAACTACATAATTTTCTTATTTATAAAATTATTATTTCTTCTTCCAGTATCTTTTATGACCTGCTTTATCTAACTCGTCGTTTAGAAGTTCGTCTACGATTTTTTGAAATTTGTTCCAACGCGAAACGTGTTTGTATTTTATTGTGTCGAATTTTTCTTGGAGTTTTTGGACCTGTAAAAATAATTCTAATAGTCTGGGGTTCTTTACTCTGTATTCTCCTAAAAGTTGTTTGACTACTAACTCTGAATCCAAAAAACACGTGACCTCTTTTGTTGTTTTTGAGGCTAACTCAAGTGCTTTGATTAGTGCCTCGTATTCTGCGACATTGTTTGTTATAGAATTTCCTATTTTTGCTGCGTATTTTGTGAGAATTGTTCCCTCGTCTCGAACTAATACTCCGATTGCTCCTGGTCCAGGGTTTCCTCTTGAACCTCCGTCTGAATTAGTGTATATCATTATGTAGAAAAGAAAAATTGGTTTATAAAAATGTATTACTACTTTTTAGTTTTTTAGATATGCAAAACTTTGAAAACTTTGAAACCTTGAAATCTTTCTGGTTTTTCTTCGACTTTTTTTATCTGTGAATGTTTTGGTCCTTTTTTGCAGAGTTCAATCATTTTGTTTACTGCGTCTGAATCGCCCTCGAGAAAAACTTCGATTTTTCCTGTTTCTAAATTTCTCACGAATCCTTTCACATTGAATCGCTCTGCGTTTTCTTTGATAAATGCTCTGAAAAAAACTCCTTGCACTGTTCCGTCTATATATAATCGTATTGATTTTTTCATAATTATTGGTAGAAGAAAGAGTTTATTAAATTTGTTAATATTTTTAAACGTTGATTGTTATTAGATTGTATGAAAGAATCTATAAAAAAAGGGTTGGGATTTGGTTTGACTTCGGGGGTTATGACTCCTCTTGGGTTGATGGTCGGATTGAGTGTTGGAACAGAATCAAAGCTCGTTGTTGTTGCGGGAATCTTGACAATCGCGATTGCTGATTCGCTTTCTGATGCGCTTGGGATGCATATCTCTCAAGAATCTGTGAAAAAAAATACTTCTAAAAAAATTTGGGAATCAACTTATTCTACTTTTTTCTTCAAATTAATTATTGCGCTTTCTTTTTTAATTCCGGTTCTATTCTTGAATTTGACAACAGCCATACTTATTAGTATTGTTTGGAGTTTTTTACTTCTGAGTATTTTTAGTGTTTATCTTGCGGAAGAACACAAAAAGAAAAAATGGAAAGTTGTTGCAGAGCATTTAATTATTGCGAGTGTGATAATTATTGTGACTTATTTTTTAGGAAAATTTTTAAAGGGATTTGTTGTTTAAATTCCTCTTCTATCTAATTCGTTATTAACAATTGTTGCAGTCTGAGATGCGAAATACATTTTGTTTCCAACTGAAATTGGAGTCGTCATTTGTTTTAATCTTCTTAATTCTTTTTTTGGAAGGCCGTCGTGATCTCCAAAAACAAATGCGCAATTGTCAGGAATTTTTGCTTCGCGTATGTCTTCGCCTTTTTTGTCAAGGATGAATATTTCAATATCTTGTTCTTGAAGTTCTTCTACAACTTTTAAAAAAGATTTCTTTTCAACAAAGCATCCGGGAAGCACTTCTGTTTTTTTGCCTTTTTTATGTTTGTAAAGAATTTTTTTAATTAAATTTCCTATATCTTTTTTGCTTATCTCGAGTTCAGGAGTTACTGTTATTTCTATGTGTTTTGGCGGATCTGGCATGCCGTAAAAAACCAGATGAAGTTTTGTGTTTTCTCGAAAATCGTGTGAGAGAAAAAAAGATTGAATTACAAAATGGCACACAATATCCATTCGTCCTGCTTTCATCAAGTCTTTGAAATTCCCTGACGTGTGTGCGTTTTTTGAAAAATATATGAAATGTCTCATATATTGCATAACATAAATTCTTTTAAAAGAGTTGTTCTTTTTCTTTTTAATTAAATTCGGGAGGTAAAAATGAAAAAAATTATTTTAAGTTTGCTTATTGTTTCTTTCTTAATCTGTTCTATTGGACTTGTTATGGCTAAAAAAGATAGTTGTGTAACAATCCAAAGTAAGAATTTATTGACATCAGATGGAAGAGTTATAACTCCAGGTTACGATGAATGGGGATATAATTATCAAGCAAGAATGTTTAACGGAGGATATTGTGATGCTTACCGAGATGCTTCTTGGTGCCAAGATTATAAAGAAGATAATCTTATTATGAAATGGAATGACGCCTGGTTGGATAACAAGGATTGTAATGACGATGGTCTTTTAGATAGATATTACGGATTTGAAAGCTATATTGGATCTGGAGCTTGGTTAACAAACCATATGAGTGGAGAATACGAACAAAACGAAGAGCTTTGTAAGTGGACATACTTTACAAAAATTGTAGCTGCTCCAGAAGATGCTGTTGCAGTAGATGGAGTTTGGTATTCTGCTGAAGGAATAGAAATTGGTCCGGTAATTTGGGGAGCATTTGCAACAATACAAGAAATTTCAAACGATCCTTGTGCAGAAGAACACGGAATTATTTATAATTCTCCTTCTCCAACAGGATTCGGGTTTTATTTTCCATAAAAAAATTTATTTTTTATTTTTTATTTTTTTATTTTATAGATTGCAAGATGAATTCTGATCTTGCGAAAGTTTCATTTTCGTTTGTTACTTTGTAAACTCCAACAAACTTTTCTCCAGCAAAAACATTAATCCTTTCCCCTTTATTAAATTTCTTTTTGGTAAGAACATCCTCATATCTAAATCGTTTTCCGGTAAATAAATGTTGGACAGCATCTTTTTTTACTTGCACTGAAGGAAAAATTTCAGTTAAAGCTTGTTCTGCGGGGATGAGAATTTTTTTTAGTAATTTTTCATTTCCTTTTTTGTATTCTTCAACTGCTTTTTCAAAATCATAAAGATTTACTGAGGGAAATTTTTTGTGGTCTTCCTTGAAAATTCCTGCTCTTACTCTTCGAAGCTCTAGCATGTGCGCGCCTATTCCTAATTCTTTTCCTAAATCGTCGAGTAATTTTCTTATATAAGTTCCTCCTTGGCACTCGACTCTGAACAAAATATCTTTTCCGTTTTTTTCTAAAAGTTCGAAGGTTTTTATTTCTCTTTCTCGCTCTTGTCTTTTTACTCTGGATTTTACTGGAGGTGTTTGTTTTATTACTCCAAGGAATTTTTTCTGAATCATTTTTTCTATTTTTTCTATCTCTATTTCCTCATGAATTCTCATTATCCCTATGTACTCTTTATCTTCTCCTAAGAAAAATCCAGTGAGTTTGCATGCGCGGTTTAATGCTATTGGGAGAACACCTGTTACTCTGGGGTCAAGTGTTCCAAAATGCGATGTTTTTCTGAGTCCCAAAGTTTTTCTTACAAAATCTGAAATATTAAATGATGTTGGGCCTGATGACTTGTCTATGTTTATGATTGCAAATTCTGTTAGGGGGTTGTTTATTGGTTGTGTCTTCATGATAATCTATCACATAAATTCTTTTAAAGGGTTTTTGGTATGTTAAAAAATGCCTGAAGAAACATTTATGGAGAAAAAATAAGGAACAAATCCCGAAGATAAAATTAAACTAGAATCTGAAGAGGCTCATCCATTTATCTCAAAAGGAGAATTAATTGATACTGTTTATGAAGGATTTTCGTATGACTCTGATTTTGATCGAGATGATTTGCCTTTACCGAGATTTTGTTTTAGAACAGAAGAAGGTGCAATAATAAGTATACTTGCCGGCGAAGGAAATATCCAAAAAGGGGATAGAAGAGATCATTTTAAATTTTCTCAAGACGATGAAACTTATCGTGGAGATACAAGATGCTACAATCCTTATTCAGATGATCCAGAATATGATCTTCGAGATAAAATGTTGACAAGATTTGGACTATAATAATTTTTTGTATTAAAGTTCTCCCCGCAACCACTTCTTCCTCTCTGCCTCCTCAAACTTCTCAATAGAATATCTTAGCATTGTTCTCGGCATATTTTGATAATGTGTTTTTAGGAATTTAATTAATGTTTGTTTGTCTTTTTTTCCAACTTCTCTAAGCATCCAGCCAACTGCTTTATGAATTAAATCGTGTGAATCGTTTAAGAGAATTTCTGAAATTGCGATTGTGTCATCGAAGTTTTCTTTTCTTATGAAATAAAATGTTGAAATAATTGCTATTCTTTTTTCCCAGAGATTTTTTGATTGTGCGAGTTTGTAAAGAATTTGTTTTTGTTCTTGATTGTGAAATAGATAATCTCCGACAATTTGTGGGCAGGTCACATCAACCAAATCCCAGTTGTTTATGTTTTTTGTTTGTGAAAGATAAAAGTTGAAAATTTCTTTTTTTTGTTTTTCGTTTGATTGCTTATATTTGTTTACTAAAATAATCAATGCTGTTAATCTTTGTTCGTGTATTTTTATGTTTAGAATTTCTGCTACTTCGTGCAAAGTTAAGTCTTGATATTTTTTTGCGATTTCTCTTTGTTTTGGAACTGTTATTCCTAAAAAAATATCTCCTTCTCCATATTGGCCTTTTCCTGTTTTGAAAAATCTTTGAAGAATTTTTGCTTTTTCTGGATTTCTGTTTGATTGAAGTTCTCTGATTAAATTTTTTGATGCCATTATTTTAAAAGAAATAATTAGTATAAAAAGTTAATTAGATCCTAATAAATGGTCTAAGGAAAGTGTTGTATCGCATTCTCCACAATTCAGTAATTCTAAAGATTTATTTTCTGGTAGTTCCATTGTCCCAAGGTAATCAAAATCTGTCTGATTTCCACAAGAAGAACAAGAATAATTATTTTCTGAGTCAATTAGAATTATTTAGCTAAAGCTTTTCTTTGCTGGTGTTTCGGCTCTTTTGTTTTTCCGCCAGTCGAATGCTTTGCTTGTTTTGCTTGAGCTTTTTCAAGTTGTTTAGTTGCTTCTTCGCCTGCTTTTATTTTTTCTTTTTCGTCTTTTTTCTCTTCTTCGGATTTTTGTTCTGAAGGAGTTTCTTCTGGTTTTGCTTTAGCTTTTTTCTGTTTTGCTTTTTCCTCTGCTGTTTTTTCTAATTTCTCTTCTCTTGCTTTTTTGAATTTAATTTTCGTTGGGAAATCTATTAATTCAACTCTTATGTTCTCTCCATCATTTATTGCCTTTACTTTTATTTTATGAGGGGGATTTTTTATTCCTTTAAACCATAATGCTTCATTAAGATATTTATCGATTTTTATTTTCTTTAAATCTCTGTCTCGAATTTTCATATGTCTTACTAAGAATTCTTTTATTGTTTTAACTGCCTTTGGAGTTTTTTTGTACCTTGGAACAGGACGGCATTTTTCTCTGAGAGGAATTGTGTATTCTCTTTCAATTTTTTGTTTTTTTGTTTCTTTTTTATCTGCCATTTATCTATCCGAAATGTGATTTTCTTTGTTTTCTTGGTTTGATGTGAAGTTTTGTTCTTCTCCAATTTCTTCTTTGATGAGTTGTTGCAGAGGGGTGAACTTTTTTTCCTACTCCGAATTTTTTCAAAACAACCCAAATCGGAGCCCACTTAGTTCTTCGTCCTAATTTAGCGAGTGTTTTTTTTCTTTGTTGATTTTTAATTGGCATTTTAATTCACTCCCTCCAAAAATTCTTTTCCTTTTGCAGTTAATTGTCGCCCTGGTTTTCTTCCCCTTACGCCTTTAACTGGAGTTGCTTTTTCTGTTAATCCTGCTAATTCTGATTGTTGAAGGATTGTTCGAATTATTTTTCCAGAAGCTTTTCTAAATTCCTCTGGTTTAAATCCTCTGTTTTTTTTACTTCCGTATTTTGTTCTTAATCTACTCACACCTAAAATCTTTTTTTTGTAAATTTGTTTTAATATGCTTGCTGCTCGTTTGTACCAGAAATCAGAATCATCTATTGGTCTTTCTTTTGCTGGACCTGATTTCACAAAATAAGACCATTCTGGTTGCTTGAATTCTGGAATTTTTTTAAGAGCTTCGGCTAATTTCAAATTATATTCTTGTGCAGGTAATTCGTATATTTTCATCTTAGTCATTCCTTTCGGAATTAGATCAACCGTAGTTGTTTAACTAAAATTAGTGAAGAAAAAGGGTTTATAAAGTTTATCCTGCGTTAACTTTTTTTAGTCTCTGTTCTTCTTTGTATGCTTTTTGAATTGCTTTTCTATAACCTGTTGAATTAATTCTTATTTCTTCTTCTAAATGATGGTTTCTTTCTCCAAGAATTTCTGCTAATTCTTCGATTGGTAATCCGGTTAATTCTTCAAGAGATCTGTTGAACATATGACTTCCTCCTCTTGTTGAGTGAAGCCAATACCAATTTTCTTCATCTGAAGAAGTTATAATTATCCCTTCTGTTCCATAAAGCATTTTATTGGCCATAGTAAATTTTAGAATTAAAAGTTTAAATTAATTGTTGTGATAGAAAACTATCTCATTGGTCTTCGCCATTTTTTTACTGCGATTGTAAAACCAATTGTTTTTGCTGTGTAATTTTTTCCGAGTTCTTCTAAAATTTTTTCTGTGTATTCTTTTATTTTTTGTTTATCGTGTCCTGCGGATTTCAAAACACTAATCCTAACATTTTGATGATTTTTAAAAAAAGATTTTAATGTTTCTAAAAAATTTTCTGTCAATCCTTGTTTCCCTAGCTGTGCTTTACAATATGACGCCATTTTATTTTTTCGAGAAATCTTTTATTTCTTTTTCTTTAATTAAAATTGATTTGTATTTTTTAACACCAAATGTTCCGAGTTTCATTCCTTTTTTTTTGTGAATGTCTTTTCCTTTAAACTGATGAACTTCTACATTTGATTTGTTATCTCTCCAATCCTGGCTTTTTGATGCGCAAAAAATCGCTGCTTGTTTTCTGTCCTTTGCATTTGTTCTTGAAGATTTTATGTTTACAAAAGGGCTTCCGGGTTTTGCTGTATGAAAAACATCTTCGTTTGGTTTAATTTGCGCGACTAACTCTTCGTTATTTTCTGCTGATTTGCCTGCTAAAACTAATTTGCCTGATTCTGTTTTATACTCTCGAAATTTCATATTAAGAAAAATGTACTGGGGGTTTTAAAGTTATTGATAAAAAGATTTAAAAGAAAAGATTTTAGACAAATACTATGACAACGAATATAACAAGGAGATGTTGCGTATGCAAATCTGCAATAATAGGGGGAGTTTTAATTCCAGAAGAAAAATACTCTCCTCAAAATAAAACGTTTTCTGATGGAATTCTTTCTAGGGAATGTTCAACAAACTTCTACGGGGAAGATTTTGAAAATATCTCTTTTGAGTACATTTCTTGTAGAACAGGTATTAGAGAACATTAATCAAATAATCATTAACTTCTTTTAAACATTTTTTTTGATTTGGCCAAGTAAGTTTTCTCTTCGCTGTTTTAAAATCAACCCATTTGTGATCTGAATGTTCTTTTTTATCGAATTTTATTTTCTTTTTTTGGATCTGCGCTGAATAAAGGGTGTATGTTTGTCCGATTATTTCTGGACGATCTTTTAGATTTTTTTTATATTTGTATTTTCCTTTTGTTTTGAATTTTTTTATTTTAATTGGGCTCAAACCTGTTTCTTCTTTTATTTCTCTTTTTACTGCTGTTTTTGTAAACTCAAATTTTTCTTTTCCTCCTTTTGGAAATTCCCATCCTTTCCAATGAAGTTTTCTTTTAAGAATTAAATAAAAAATTTTGTTTTTTGATTTTGCGTAAGTCACAATAAAAATTCCCTTACGATATTTTGGTTTCATAGAATCATCCCCACTTCTTTAATGCTACTCTTAATTCTGCGTGAGTTTTTGCATATGATTTTAATGATTGTTTTTTTAGTGTTGCGTCAACTGCTTGCCTCATTGCCATTGCTCCGGATTTTGTTCCTAAAGGATTTCCGTGGATTCCTCCTCCTGCTTGTATAACAATGTTGTTCCCCATTAGCTTAATTATTTTATCTGTTATTCCTGGGTAAACTCCTCCTGAAGCAACTCCGAACACGGGTTTAATGTGATGCCATTTTTGCGAAAGATGTTCTTTTGTTTTTTTTGTGAATTGACTTTCCATTTCTTTTTCTATATGTAAAACTTCTTTTTTTCCTCCTGACATTTTTCCATAAGCTGTTCCTATATGCAAGGTGTCGACGCCAACCATTCTCGCAAGTTGTGCTATGACTTCCATGGACATTCCGTGTTCAGGGTTTCTGTCAAACATTGCGTGTCCTGCTCTGTGCGCGTGAATTGGAAGTTTTGTGAAATTTCTCGCGGTCTGTAATGCTGCCCAACCCAGAGTTATTATATCGAGCATGATGTAATTTCCTCCGTTGTCCTCGACAAACTTAATTCTTCTTTTCATTTCTTCGCATTCTGCAGTGCAATTAATTAAATAAACTTTTTTTTCTTTTGTTTGTTTCTCTGCTTTTTTTAATGCTTTAATTGTCAATAAAAATCTTTTTTTGAATTTATTAAAATTTTGTGAAGTTAAGTTCTCATCGTCTTTTACAATATCGCAACCGCCCATCCAGGATTCATATGCGACTTTTGCGTGTTGTTTTTCTGTCAAACCGACTTTAGGTTTTACAATTGTTCCAACTAACGGACGATTTTTTACTTTGAGATATTTTCTAATTCCTTTAATTCCAAATCTCGGACCCTTGAAAGATTTTAACATTTTCTTTGGAATATTTACATCTTCCCATAACAATCCTTTTGCTGATTTCATTCCATAAATATTTCCCCCGATTGAAGACATAATTTCTGGAAGATTTCCTAGTTCAAATAAATCTATTGGATAAGCAATTCTGCATCTTAAATTTTTTTTGTCTAAGTAAAAAACTTTTGGGGTTAGCTTTTTTCCTATTTCAGCGTTCATTGTTTTTACTTCTGTCCAAGTTCCAACAGAACTCTCTCCTGCAACCATGCTAACAACTTCTTTCCAAGCATATCCTTTTGCAGGAGTCACTTTAAACTGGCAGATTACATCTGTTTTTTTCGGTTTATATTTCAAATCAACAAAAGATTCGTATTTGTAAGATTGTTTTTTCACCATTTTTATTTATTAGAGTTTTATTTTTTAAAAACCTTTGTTCCATTACCTGTATCATCAATTTGATAACCTGCTTTAGTTATCTTATCTCTGATTTCGTCTGCTTTAGACCAATCCTTATTTTTCCTTGCTGTTTCTCTTTCTTGAACTAATTTTTTAATTTTTTCTGGAACTTCTATTTTTTCTTTTTTTAATAAATCCAATCCAAGAACTTCATCGAATTTTTTTATGGTTTGAATTTTTCCTTGTGCTTTTTCGTCTCGAATTAATTTCCATAAAACCTGCAATGCATTTGGGGAATTCAAATCGTCGTCCATGGCTTTTTTAAATTCGCTTAGATAGATCTTGTTCTCTTTTTTATCGTCTTTAATTTCTGAGATTATATTTTTTAATCTCTGTAAAGAATTTTTTGATGCCTCTAAATTTTTCCAGGTGAAGTTTAACTGTTGTCTATAAATTTTTGTTAAGAAAAAATATCTTAAGTCTATGGAAGAAAAACCATTATCTAAAATATCTTTTAATTTGAAAAAATTTCCTAAAGATTTTGACATTTTTTTCCCGTCTACTAGGACCCATTCGTTGTGCATCCAATATTTTACAAATTTTTTTCCTGTTGCTGCTTCTGACTGAGCAATTTCGTTTTCGTGATGAGGAAAAACCAAGTCTATTCCTCCTGCATGGATATCAAAGTTTTTCCCTAAATATTTTGAAGACATTGCAGAACATTCAATGTGCCATCCAGGCCTTCCTTTTCCTATTTCTGTTTCCCAAAAAACATCGCCATCTTCTGCAGAATAAAATTTCCATAACGCGAAATCGTGGGCGTTTTCTTTTTCATATTCGTCTTCGGAAATTCTCTCACTTGCGCCTGTTTTTAATTCGTTTAATTTTATTCCTGAAAGTTTTCCATATTTTTTAAATTTTTTAATTGAAAAATAAATTCCGTCTTCTGTTTTGTAAGCTATTTTTTTATTCAAAAGTTTTTTTATTAATTGGACCATTTCTTTTATGTGTTCTGTTGCTCTTGGGAGAATTTCTGGTTTTTCTATGTTTAAATTTTTTAAATCTTCTAAAAAAGCTTTTTCATAAATCTTTGTAAAATCTCTTAAAGATTTTTTTGCTTTTTGGCTGTCCCGAATTGTTTTGTCGTCAACATCTGTTAAATTCATTACGTGTTTAATTTTATAATTAGAAAATTTCAAATATCTTCTTAAAATATCTCCAAACAAATAAGCTCTTAAATTTCCGATGTGAACATAGTTGTAAATTGTTGGACCGCAAACATACAAACCAACTTTTCCTTTTTCTATGGATTTGAATGTTTCTTTTTTTCTTGTTAGAGTGTTGTATAATTTTAACATAAAAGATTTAAGAAAAGTTAATTTAAATAACTAATTATTTTGATTCTATTGTTACTTGAATGTCTGTTGGTGACCCGTATGCTCCTTGTTTGTTTTCCATTGTCACTGTATAAGTTATTTCGCAAGGAGGGGTTGTTTCTAAAATATTAAATTTTACAAAAATTGGATTTTCCATAACATTTCCTGCTGGAATTAAAATATTTGATCTATCTGCACCTAGCGAGATTAAATCTTCTGCATCTGCGAGTTTCATTCCACAACTTGTTTCTACTGCTCTTACTTCGTATGAAAATTTATCTTCTTCTCCAAGATTTCTTATTGAAAGTCCAAAACCTCTTGAGCTCTCCCCTTTTTGTAAAATCACATCTCTTGTTGAAGGAATAATAACTATTGTTTTAGATTTATCTTCTGAGAATAATTTTTGAATTTCTTTTTCGACTGCTCTGTCGATTCCTTCTATGTTTTTAACAGCACCTGTGAAAATTGTTCTGACTAAAACCAAACCAAGAACAAGAACTGTCATTAATAAAACAATTGTGACAATTGTTCCGACACTCATCTCCATTGCTGCTTTTTTGTTTTTCATTTTATGCTCCGGGGAAAGTTGATACAGGAGTTAATCCTTTTGCTGCAGAGTAAATTATTATTGCAATTGAAATTGCTAACATAACTATGCTCAGGATCAATCCGATTTTGCTTAATTTTTTCCCTTTTTTAGATAAATCTGATTTTTCTTTTTTTGATTGAACCATTCCAATAATTCCAAAAACAATTCCTGCAGCTGGTGTGAAAAAAGCTAAGACAATACTAGTAATTCCTAAAATATAACTCGCTATTGCGTGGACCTCTTTTTTATCTGCCATAGTTTGATTAAGGTTTTTTGTTTTATAAATGTTTTTAATTTTTTGTTTGAAATAAAAGAATTAAATTGCTACTTTGTCGACAGCTCTTTTTTCCACATAGCTCTCCTCTAAAAAAATCGCGGCATAATTTCGAACATTCTCTGGAACATTTTGTCTAAATTCATCTAGATTCCCAACTATTCTTCTTACATCATCCCCGTGAAGAGCTGATTCGAGATCGTGAGTTTTTTGTAACATTATTGCAACTTCCTGTGGAGTATAAGTAGATTTTTCTTCCATGCTTTTTAAGAATTGAATCCATATTTAAAGATTGTTGTAATCAAGCATATCTTCTTGGATGATTGTCTAATCACAAAAGAATTAAATTAAATGGGCTCCTGAATGGGGCTCCCGGGAGTCGAACCCGGCACACCATGATCTTCAGTCATGTGCTCTCCCGCTGAGCTAGAGCCCCCCATATATTCATAAAGAAATAAGTGTTTTTTAAATGTTATTAAATTAGCATAATTTATTTAAAGATCAGATTAATAATTTTTGTATGAGAACAACCAAAGTTTCAGGAGTGCTAGAAAATATTGCTGAAAGAACATCTACATTTACTCAATTCGGTTTTGTCTTCTCTGCTCTTTGTGCTTATGACATTTCCCAACAAGCAAAAAAGAAAGTCTATGATTTATTCGGAGTTCTATACGAAGATTTTAGTGATGCATTAAGTCATGAATATCATCGATTAAAAAAAGCGTAAGTCAGGAATAGGCCACCTTCTGTCTTTCATCGTGATCGAACTGAAAGCGTTGACATTCGACTAAGCGGCTTTGAGCCTTGCACCAGTCAAGATGCTCGTTTCATCAAATCTCTGTTCTCAAAGTTTCCCTCAAGGTTCATTACTCAAACAGAGCTGTGGCGTTTCTTTAACAGAGCTCTACTTCGCAGCAGTCCAGATTTCCTGGATGACTTATAACGGTGGGCGGACCTTCCTCAGAACTTAGAAATCATAGAAATCTCTCGACAATTTAATGTCAAAGTTCCGAAGTCAACTACCTGACTTACAAAATTACAGAGAGAAAAGGGTTTTTAAGGATTGCTGTTTTCAAAATATCATGGAATATCCGCATGCAAAAGAGGTTGATGAAATATTTTCTAAACTGCAAACTTCAGAAAAAGGTTTGAATAATCGAGAGGTAAATGAAAAATTATCTCGTTATGGGAAAAATGAGATTTCTAAAAAAAAGAAAACTCCTGTGATTTTTAAATTTCTTAAACAATTTCATTCTCCGTTGATTTATATTTTGTTTGTGGCGATGATTATTTCTTTTGTGTTCGATCATTTGATTGACGCGTATGTTATTCTTGCTGTTGTTTTGGTTAATGCTGTGATTGGTTTTGTGCAAGAGCGAAAAGCAGAGCGAGCGATTGATGCTTTGAAAAAAATGGTTGTTTCTTACGCGAAAGTTTATAGGAATAATAATTTGATTAAAATTCCTGCGTCTGAACTTGTCCCTGGAGATATTATTTTGTTGGAAGAAGGCGACAAGGTTCCTGCTGATGCGCGTTTATTTGAAATGAAAAATTTTCGGACTCAAGAATCTTCGCTGACAGGAGAATCTTTTCCGCAAGAAAAAAAATTAGGAACTCTTGATTTAAAAATTTCTTTAGGAGACAGAACAAACATGGTTTTTATGAGCACTCTTGTTGTTTCTGGAAATGCTAAGGCTGTTGTGGTTGCTACAGCAAATAAAACAGAGATCGGAAATGTTGCTCAGTCTATTGAAGAAATTGTTCAACCAAAAATGCACTTTAATGAAAAAATAAATCAGCTCTCTATTCAAATGGCTATCTTTGCTGTGGCTGGTGCTTTAATCACTTTTATAGTGGGTTATTTTTTTAGGGGCTTGGAGTTTTTTGAAATTTTTCTTTTTACAATTGCTTCGTTGGTTTCTGGAATTCCAGAGGGTTTGCCTGCGGTTTTAATTATTGTTCTCGCTATAGGAGCGAGAAAAATGGCAAAGAGAAATGCAGTGATAAGGCACTTGCCTGCTGTCGAGACCCTCGGGGTTGCTACTGTAATTGCAACAGACAAAACCGGGACATTAACTCAAAACTCTATGGCTGTTGAAGAAATTGTTTCTGCTGACGGGAATTTTTCTGTTTCAGGAAAAGGGTGGGACCCAATAGGAAGATTCTATGAATGGAAATCAAAAAAACTAATCAACGCGAATAAAATTCCTTCTTTGAAAAAAATGTTTTTGATTTCAATGTTGTGTAACAAAGGAAACTTAATTAGACAAAAAGGAAACTATGAAATTGTTGGAGATCCAACAGAAGTTGCACTTTTGGTTTTAGCGAAAAAATCAGGAATAAAAAAAGACGAACTCAAAGAAAAATTAATTGATGATTTTTCTTTTAATTCTGAATTAAAATTCAGAGCGAGTTTAATTGAAAGAGAAAATAAAAAAGAAATTTATTCTCTCGGAGCTTTTGAAAAAATTTTGAAAAAATCTTCCAAGGTTTTGAAAAACGGGAAAGTTGTTAGACTTGATGAAGAAATAAAAAAAGATTTTTTGTCAAAGGCAGAGTCGATGGCTAAAAAAGGTTTTAGAGTTTTGGCGTTGGGTTATAGAGAAATTAGTGGAGAGAAAAATTCGGTTTCCTCGGACGATATTAAGAATTTAGTTTTTGTTGGTTTTGTTGGAATGAAAGATCCTCCTCGAGAAGGAATTAAAGAGTCTATACAAAAAGCTAAGAATGCTGGAATCAGAATTATCATGAAAACAGGGGATCATCGGGCCACTGCTCTTGCTATTGCAAATGAAATTGGATTGTGTGATGAAAACTCTAAAGTTTTGACTGAAAAAGAATTGCTTGAATTAGGAGAATTAGAATTCAAGGATGCTGTAAAAAAAGTGGATGTTTTCGCGAGGGTTTCTCCTAAGATGAAAAGTAAAATAATTCAAACTCTTCAAGAACAAGGCGAGATTGTTGCTATGACTGGCGACGGTGTTAATGATGCGCCTGCTTTGAAAAGTGCTGACATTGGAATTGCGATGGGAATTATTGGAACAGATGTTGCACGCGAGGCTTCTGAAATTATTTTGAGCGACGATAATTTTTCTTCGATTGTAAATGCGATTGAAGAAGGTAGAACGGTTTTTCGAAATGTTCGGAGAACAAGTTTTTATTTGATTACTACAAATGTTGCAGAGGATGTGACAATTGTTGGTTCTTTGGCTTTGGGAATGCCTTTGCCCATGCTTCCGATTCAGCTGCTTTATTTGAATTTGGTTAGTGACGGGGTTAATGATATTGCTTTAGCAATGGAGCCCTCTCATAGTGATGTGCTTAATAATTCCCCGATAAATAAGGAAGAAAAGATTTTGAATAAAACTCTTGTTCCTTTTTTATTGATTAGTGTTGGGCTAATGGTTGCTGCGACGATTCCAATTTTCAATTATTTTCTCGGAGAAGGTTTGGACAAGGCTCGGACAGCTGCGTTTGTTTCAATGTCAATGTTTCAGTTATTTAATGTTTTTAATATGAGGTCGTTGAAAGTTTCTTTACTTAAGATTGGAGTGTTTTCAAATAAATGGGTTTTGTATTCTTTTGTGGCTTCGTTTTTGATGACGATTGGAATTATCTATCTTCCTTGGATTTCTGAAATTTTCCAGTTTGCTAGATTGAGTTTTGCAGAATTTTCTGTGATCTGTTTAATTGCTAGTTCAATCTTTATTGTTGGAGAAATTTATAAAAGATTTAGATATTCTTAATTTCTCTTCAATAGGTTAGGGTGGGTCGTCTTGCATTTTCATCTCTTTTGTTTAATTTGAAAAAGGGCAACAAGGGTTGGTTCTTTGGAGATTTTTGAACAAGTTCAGCCATCATGTGGAGTTCCAAACCCTTGTTGAGATGGTTGTTAGAGGTTTGTCTGGAAGACAATTTCTTAAAAGAATTTGTTTCCCCTTTTTCATAATTAGAATAGCAAAAAAATCTTTATAAGGCGTCAGAAGAAAAAGTAAAGAGAGGTCATAGATATCTTCCCTCTATAATATAATCTCGCCTACATAAATCTTTAAATAACTCGAAAAAATCCTTGAATTATGATAGAATGGATTTTAGAAAATAAAGAATTGATTAAGATTGTTTATGGTTTAATTATTGGGCTTATGTGTTTTTTTATAGTTTTGCGAGTTGACAGAATTTTCCGATTGAGTTTGCATCAAGGAATTAGATATCTTAGAAATGCTTTTTTCTTTTACGGCTTGGCTTTTATTTTTCGTTATTTGATTGGGGGATTAATTGTTTATGGTTATCTTAATTCTGTTTTTTATATTTGGACTAAAATCTTTTTTGAGTTTTTTTTGGTTATGGCTGGTTTTTGTTTACTCTATAGTTTGCTCTGGAAAAAATTAGATTCAGATGAAAAATATTCTAGTTCACTATTTAATTTTAAGATGGCGATTTTTTATCTTATTGCTTTGATGGTCGTGGTTCTGGATTTTATTTGGAATAGTTTTTATTTTTTATTCTTTTCTCAAATTTTACTTTTTCTTTTTATGACTGGAATTAGTTTTTCAAATTATGTTCAAAAAAAGCGTAATGGGAAATTCTTAAAATATTATTTTGTAGCAATGATTCTTAGTTTTGTGGTATGGATTTTAAACGCGATAGCGTCGATATATTTGAATTGGAATCCTATGATTTTGATAAGTATTTACTTATTGAATTCTATTATTTTTTTATTGTTTTTATTTGGAGTGGTGATTGTAACGAGGAGAAATTAAAATGGGAAAAAAGCGAGAGCGGTTGGAAGTCATCAAGGATATTTTGAAAGTTATTAGAAGTAGCAGAAGAATTAAGCCGACAAGGTTGTTGTATGCGTCGAATCTTTCCCCGCAAATGTTTAAAGATTACATTAAAGAATTGAGAGAAAAAGGTTTTATTAATATGGATGAAATTGAGGGGAAAAAAGAATTTTATTTAACAAAAAAAGGGAATAATTTTTTGCAGGAATATCGAGTGATTGAGAATTTTGTTGAGAATTTTGGATTGTGATTTATTACACAAATATTTATAAAAAATAAAAATATTTAATTTTATGGAGTTAATAGAAGGAGACGTGTTACTTTATATGTTGGCTAATCCTCGAAGACATCCAATTAAAAATGTTGATAAAGTTATAAGAAATTTGCTTGAAGGTGACTGGGATGCGTATATTGCATATAAATTATTTGAACAAGAATATGAACATTCTGACCACGAAACTTATGCAAGAAGGAGAGTTGCGGAAAGAACTACTCGTTTAATGGTGGAGGGATTTGAAATTGAAATTGAAAAAGAGAGAGGTTGTTGAATGTAATTATTGTGTTAATTTTTCTAATCCTTTTTCACATAAGAAAGCAAGTCCTATATTATAAGCGCCCAATATTGTTGCTCGTCCCATGTCTCTCCATTGTTCTGCATAAGTTCTTCCCAAACTTTGATCACTTCTTTTAACATATCCAATCATACCTATTAAAGGAATGAAATCTTCTTTTTGTATTTTTGTCATAAATTTTTTATGATTTTTCCTTATTTAAACTTTTTGTCGTCGGTAAATTCACTACCGGGTTGGACTTAAAAATTGATTACTCCACATCAGAACAAGTTCATGATGTTGCGCTAAAGAAATTATTGTGATAAAATTATTTAATATAAGGTATTGTCTCGGGGGATTTCTAGAATTAATTTTTCCTCCGGATTAAACTCCAAATTAAATAAATAATTAAAAAAGTAATAATTCCTACAAATAAAAAGCCAATCATATCAAAATGATTTCCATACGTTGCTAACAAACTATAATCTTCAAATCCAATCTTTAAACCCATGAATAAACCTACAATTATAGACATAATCATTTTTGCTAGAGTTGGTTTAAAGTTCATAATCTAATTAACAAATCTTTCTTTATTAAATTTTCTATCTTTAAAAATTCAAGAAATAATTAAAATAACATAACCAAGTAACAGAAGAAAATATTTTTAAATTAATAATTGAGGCTTTTAGTTGTTCTATGCTGAAATCGTCGGCGAACCTTCGATCTTACACAAGAACTCTATCAACGCAATCTTCTTTTGCGGCCTTAATTGTTTCGTTTTGCGGATGGCTTCGAGCTTAGATGCTTTCAGCTCTTATCCAAACAATGCGTAGCTATGCAGCCTGCCAAATGACAACTGCTCACCAGAGGCATCCAGATCCAGTTCCTCTCGTACTATGGATTTGTTCCACTCAAACAATAACACACCTAGTAGATATCATACAAACTGTCTCGCGACGTTCTTAACCCAGCTAACGATCCCTTTTAATGCGTGAACTCCGACACCCTTGCACGCTTCTGCACGCGCAGGATAGG
>Ga0233437_1000852_pt1 | contig 63194 bp, 53 predicted proteins | sample SI_122_August201_FD_182714 | JGI IMG/M metagenome (GOLD analysis project Ga0233437, IMG submission 182714) | Seawater microbial communities from Saanich Inlet, British Columbia, Canada - SI_122_August2016_200_MG | ecosystem: Environmental > Aquatic > Marine > Inlet | place: Canada: British...
TCAATTTCATCATTTTGTTTTTCACCTTCTGGGTGAACTTCCAAAGAGGGATTTTCCATGCCTTGAACCTAGTATTTGTGGATAAAGCTGGATTATTTCAGATTCTAACTGCTGAATCTAGGATAATAGACCATGTTGGAGTATTTGCCATAATAGATCATTTTTTTGCACAAAGAAGAGTAAATCGATACTAAAGTAAAAGACGCATTACAAAAGAACTATTGTCGGAAAAAACGATTATAATCCATCAGTTAATCTGCATAAGTTTGGCCTGGCATGGCTTCTTATGTTATGTCATTATAATAATGGCATAAAACGATGATACTTTATTTTGGCAGCATTTATGAAAAACACTTATCACGTCATTAAAGATCCCGTCCACGGATCTATGCAATTTACCGATGAAGAAAATGCTTGGATCAAGCCCTTTATTGATACGCCCAATTTTCAGCGCTTAAGACACATCAAACAATTAGGCATGGGCGATTTGATTTTCCCCGGTGCGACACATACGCGTTTTAATCATTGCTTGGGTTGTTGTTATGTTGCAAGTCAAATTGCACGTAAGTTAGAGCTTTCAACGGAAGAGCGAAAACGAGTGATGATTGCGGGGCTTTTGCATGATATTGGTCACGGTCCTTTTTCACATGCTTTTGAAGGGATTTTTTATAAAAAGTCGATTAAGCATGAAGATTGGACGCCGCTTTTTTTAGAAGAATTTAAAACGGATCAAAAAAATGATGCTGTTTCTGCAAAAGACTTTGATACGATTTCTAATCTCATTATGCATCAAGAAAAAAAGCATAAATTACTGGCTGATATTGTTTCTTCACAATTAGATGCGGATCGCTTAGATTATTTGCGTCGTGATAGTCATTTTTGTGGCGTCACTTATGGCGATTATGATTTTCGTTGGTTACTTCATTGCTTAACTGTCGTCAAAGATAAAAAAGGCCAAAATCGCTTAGGGGTAACCGTTAAAGGGATAGGCGTGGTTGAGCAATACTTAATGGCGCGCCGTTTAATGATGCAAAATGTTTATCAAAATGGAAAAAAATATGCAGCCGAAGGTTTGCTCGCAAAATTTTTAAAATATTTAGCACATAGCATTACGGATGAAAATCTGTTTCAAGAAGTTAAAACAAAAAACCTCGCACAATTTTTAAAAGCCGTCACCGAATACAACCATAAAGCAAAAGACAGCGATTGTTCAGAAGAGCATAAACAAGCTTTTTTAAAGGCTAATTATCATCTTTATAAGCGCTTATGTGATTACGATATTTTTTCTATGATTCGTTATTTTGCCAATTTAGAAGGCGATCATCCTGTAATCACCATTGCAAAACGCTTGTATCACAGAAAACTTCCCAAAGTGGAATACATTGATGAAGCCAACTTACCTAAAGTTCGAGAGCGAATTAATGCGCTTAAAGAAAATAAAAGCATCGAACCATGGCAAGTATCCTTGATTGCACTACCTCACCAAGCGTATTTTGGCAGCCAAGATCCTATTTTGGTGTTAGATAAAAAAGGCCAAAGCAAAAATATTCACGAGTACTCTTTAGTGCTTGAAGGTATTTCTGATCGTTTAGAAAAGGCTTATTTTCTTTTTTTGGATGCAGACATTAAAGATTTTGAGTCGGCATAGTTCCTTTCGTCGTCCCGGCCTTGAGCCTGAGCCTTCCAAGAAAGTTTAAAAAAGATCAGTTTATTCGGTGGCAGAGCCACTGCTTGGAGTGCTTGGGCCTGAAGGAACCCTATCCGAGTCTGTGTCTGAAGGCTTGCCGGCAAAAAGAAGAGATGTCCCAAGGTTTGGCGGGGCATATTCTGTTCTTCTGAGTCCAAGAGGGCCCCAGGGATTGCTAATACGACCTTCTTGTCCGCGGGATTTAACAGGGAGTTGGGGCGCAGCAGGGCATTTATCTTCTAAAGTTTCTTCCGGTGGTGCTGGGTCTGGCAAAGTTCTTCTTTTTTTAGTTTGTGGGGGCATAAAGCGCTCCTTTGATGTTTTATTAGTATCATAAATGGCTGGAGGCGAATTCTATCGCTATTTGCAACAAGTGTAAATATTTTGAACCTCGTCATGCTCAGTCTCTTGTTGGGCTGTTCCCACTTTGAGTGCTTGCAAGATCAGGCAAGAAGGGATGAGTGGAGAAAAAAGAACTTCTGGGATGAGGTTCTCTTAAGTTTGGTGCGGGCCTCTCTTCTTCTTTTTCTTCCTCTCTATTTCGCTTGCGCGTAAGTTTAGAGGACTTAACAGGCTCAAGAAGCTGAGGGTGGGGCTCGCCAATGGAAGATTGCATGTTCTTTGTCCCCTCTTTTTCAGTTTGAGCTAATGCTTCCAATATATCCGGCTGAGGAGGTTGACTTGTTTCTCTAGGTCTTGCATCGAGCTGGCTAGATGAAGGGCCCGCCTCATTCAGATTGTTCGTTGATTTCTTGACAAGCTGCGCCCTTTCATCTTCAGTTAATTCTTCTAAATAAGCAGTGAATTTATGGGCGCAGTTTTTATGCTTAGTTTGAATGCCCAACAAGTCATAAATATCTGCCATCACACCATATAAAGCAGTTTTATCAAATTGAGAATGTCCTTCTGCATTAGTAAGAACATTTCTTTTCGCCTTATATTTCTCATTAAATGTATTGTACTTCTCCAGTAGCTCGCTAGTGGGTTTTTTGCTGTTTTGTATAAAATCAAGCTGACATTTATACATTCTTAAAAGTAAAGCTAGCTTCATTTTGTCATCAGGAGCATGCTCAAAACAAAATTCATAAAAAGTTAACGAAATCTTAAGACGATTTGATGGGTTCTTGTTTTCTTCTTCATGAAGGGGTTTTTTAGTATTAATTAAGTGATTGGCGCAAGAGAAATATAAGTGTTTTTTGTAAGCCGTCCTATTGCCCTTAATGGCTTCAAGTTCATTTTTAATATCACCATAGACACCTTGTTGGCTATCTTTTATAGAACAAGATAGGTCGTCTAGCTCTTCCTCGATTGATTTTATATTTTGGCTCAGTTCTTTTAAATCGTTCCGAAGTTCCGCTAGTGATTTAGGTTCTCTAGAGCAGGTCCTAGCATCCGCTCGCTCGATTTGAGCAAATAGTTTCATTAGGCTTATTCTTACACTGGCTCTTGGAGAGCCGGTTTGTAAGACGAGAGTAATTTGATCGTATAAATTATAGGCTTCTTTGTAGCTTCCCTCGCTATATTTCTCCGATGCTTCTTCGTAGAGTGTTATAACATGAGGTTGCCAGGAGGTAAGCGCGTCAAGTAAGTATTGTCCAAGATGTTGAGCGTGGGTTCGAATGGGAGTGTACATAGCTTTCTCTTTTTTTAATCTAATTATCATTTTGTGCGCATTGTATTTTTTTTTGCAACAAATATCAACAGCCATTCTTAGCCGGTCAAATTACGCGCGCTTGAAAACCCTCGAAATCCCCTAGAAACTTGTTATAATTCTTTCTTTAAATTAGAAAATTTGGCAAAAGCATGGATTTAAGTGTTGTTATTTTGGCGGCGGGGCATGGAACGCGTATGAAATCTAGCTTGCCAAAAGTTTTGCATACGTTGGCCGGTAAACCCCTTCTTCAGCATGTTATTGAAACGTCGAAATTACTTGCGGATAAGAATGTTTATGTTGTGCATGGCCATGGTGGCGAAATAGTTAAAAAACAATTAGCTGACCTCAATGTCCACTGGGTGAAACAGACAAAACAATTGGGTACGGGTCATGCAGTTTTGCAAGCTTTACCCAAAATTCCTAAATCGCATCGCGTACTTATTTTATACGGTGATGTGCCTTTGATCAGCATTGAAACTTTAAAAGAATTAATTAATCGAACACCCAAAGATGGCTTAGGTTGGTTAACAGCACATAGAAAAAATCCAAAAGACTTGGGTCGTATACTTCGTGATAATGACGGCAACCCTATTGCGATTATTGAATCTAAAGATGCGAATGAATTACAAAAAACGATTAAAGAAGTTAATACGGGTATTTGCTTGTTTCCAGCAAAAAATTTAAAAGACTGGTTGCCTAAACTAAAAAACACGAATGCACAAAAAGAATATTATTTAACGGATACGTTTGCACTTGCAGTAAAAAACAGTGTAAGCATTGTTACCGTAACCCCTAATTCACTTCTTGAAGTTAAAGGCGTTAATAATAAATTACAACTTGCAGAGCTCGAAAGAGAGTTTCAAAGAAGACAGGCAGATAAACTGTTATTAGATGGCGTGACATTGTTAGATCCTAACCGTTTTGATGTCCGCGGCTCATTAAAAGCAGGAAAAGACGTTGTTTTTGATGTGAATGTTTTGATTGAGGGTGATGTGAAAGTCGGCTCGAATTGTCAGATTGGCCCCAATGTTGTTTTAAAAAACGTGACGATTGGAAACAATGTTATTGTTGATGCCAATTGTGTTTTAGAAGATGCAAAAATCGGCAATGATTGTACTGTGGGTCCATTTGCAAGACTTCGTCCAGGCGCTGAGTTAAAGCAAAATGCTAAAGTGGGTAATTTTGTTGAAATTAAAAAAAGCGTTATTGGCATAGGAAGCAAAGTGAATCACTTAACTTATATTGGTGATGCGACAATAGGTAAAGGTGTAAACGTAGGTGCGGGAACAATCACTTGTAATTATGACGGTGCTAATAAACATAGAACGATTATTAAAGATGGCGCATTCATTGGAAGCAATGTCTCATTAGTCGCACCGATTACTATAGGAAAAAATGCAACAGTAGGCGCAAGTTCAGGGCTTAATAAAAACGCCCCCGCCGAACAATTAACAGTAGCAAGAGCAAAACAAATCAGCCTCAAAGGCTGGCAAAGACCAAAGAAAAAGTAGGGTGGGTTCTTTTGCGTAAGCAAAAAATCCCACCATCGGAAACATCCTAAGGGGTGGAATTTTTGCTTACGCTTTGAGCCCACCCTACCGTTTAACCAGGAGTAATTTATGTGCGGTATTGTTGGCGCCATCGCAGAGCGCAACGTCAAAGACATTTTAATAACAGGCTTAAAACGGCTAGAATACCGCGGCTATGATTCAGCAGGGCTAGCTATGCTCGATGCTGATCATCAACTAGAACGCATCCGAGCATTAGGTAAAGTTGTAGAATTAGAAAAAGCGGCAAAACAAGCTAAAATAAAGGGTAATATCGGTATTGCTCACACACGATGGGCAACACACGGCATTCCTGCAGAACATAATGCTCATCCCCATACTTCAAAAGAAGAAATTGCAATCGTCCATAATGGGATTGTTGAAAACCATGAAGCGTTAAGAGAAAAGTTAAAAAAAGCAGGCTATATTTTTTCTTCTGAAACAGATACAGAGGTTATTGCGCACTTGATTCATTCTCATAAAAAATCCTCACAAACCTTTATAGAGGCAGTTAAAAAATCTACTGATGAATTAGAGGGCGCTTTTGCTTTAGCTATTTTAAATGCAAAAGAACCAGAACATTTAATTGCAGTACGCCAAGGAAGTCCGCTTGTTGTGGGCTTGGGTATTGGTGAAAATTATGTTGCCTCCGATGGCTTGGCCCTTTTGCCTGTGACGCAAGAATTTATCTTTTTAGAAGAAGGTGATATTGCGGATGTCTATCGTGAAGAAATAAAGCTTTATGATAAAGATTTGAAACCGGTAGAAAGGAAGACGCATAAATCGCAAATCAAAGAAGACGCAACAAGCAAAGGCAAATACCGCCATTTCATGCTTAAAGAGATTTTTGAGCAGCCAACAGCTATTAATGAAACATTAGAAGGTCGTGTTTCAAATGATAGCGTCCTAGAAAATGCTTTTGGTATGCAGGCACAAGAAATTTTTGAAAAAGTTCAAAACGTGCAAATCATTGCCTGTGGAACAAGTTATCATGCAGGTTTAGTGGCAAGACATTGGCTTGAATCTATGGCAAATATTCCTTGCCAAATTGAAGTTGCAAGTGAGTTTCGTTATCGAAAACAAGCGATTGTTCCTAACACATTAATTGTTACTATTTCACAATCAGGTGAAACAGCGGATACACTCGCCGCTTTAAAACAAATTAAAAAGCATAAAAATATTTTAGGAAGTTTAGTGATATGTAATGTGCCAGAAAGTTCTTTAGTGCGTGAATCTGATTTGGTTTTCATGACACGCGCCGGCACAGAAGTTGGCGTTGCCTCAACGAAAGCATTCACAACACAGCTTGTCGCACTCCTTATGCTAACCATTGCGATTGCTAAGCATAAAGGCTTTGACGAAAAATCTGAAGCAAGCGCTGTTCATCAAATGAAAAGACTTCCCAGATTAATAGAATCTGTTTTAAAGATTGCGCCAAGCATTGAAAAAACAGCCGCGCTTTTTACCGATAAAAATCATGCTTTATTTTTGGGGCGTGGTGTTGAGTTTCCAATTGCATTAGAAGGTGCGCTAAAGCTTAAAGAAATTTCCTATATTCACGCAGAAGCTTATCCTGCTGGTGAATTAAAACACGGGCCTTTAGCTTTGGTTGATAAAGAGATGCCAGTTGTTACCATTGTGCCAAATGATGCATTGATTGATAAATTAAAATCAAACATTGAAGAAGTCCGCGCACGAGGTGGGCAAGTCATTGCTTTTGTCGATGAAAAAACAAAATTGAAAGACGCATCCATTTCAGAGGTCAGTATTCCAAGTTGCGATGAGCTCGTTGCACCTATTGTTTTTACGCTGCCAATGCAGTTGTTAGCTTATTATGTTGCGGTGTTGAAGGGGACGGATGTGGATCAACCGAGAAATCTCGCAAAGTCTGTTACTGTTGAGTAATTTGCGCAACCCGATGGTGGGATTTTTTGCTCCGCAAAAGAACCCGCCCTACCCCGTTTAGGTCATCCCTGCGAAAGCAGGGATCTTGTTTGAAAAAGCAAAAAAGCCCATCATCGAATCATTAGTTTTTTTATAAATAAAATTAGAGTCTATAATTTATCAACAAAGCACAACGCATTGAATCAATGGAATCTAATGCAGTAAAAGAATCCACTCTACCTATACACAAAAATTTTCACTTTGATGTAGGGTGGGTTCTTTTGCGTAAGCAAAAAATCCCACCATCGGATGAAGAAAAACGCTTAGATTCCTTTTTAAGACCAATTACCAGACATACCAGCAATCGTTTTCTGCAATGCCTTACCAGGAATAAACCCTTTCACAACTTGCGGCTCACCTTTGCTATCCTTATAAATAATAACAGGCGTACCAATAAAGTTTGAAGCGGTCATGAATTTCATATTCGCTTGAATTTTTTGTTTAGTTGCTGCATCAATATTCTTTGTTGGAGCAATGCCGCCAGTTTCAGTTTTATCATTAAAGTTTTTCTCATCCATCGCAAACGCTTTAGCAGGATCATTAGATTGTATGATAGCAGCGGCTTGACCTAAGCTTGAAGGTTTGAGGAATGCTAAGAAAACCCAACGAACGGCTAACTGGCCTGATTTGATTTGCGCTTTCAAGCCTTTATAAAGCATGTGACAAGCAATACAGTTTGGCTCAACTAAAATGTATGCTTTGTGAGGCGCTTTAGCATTACCTTGCTGAATCCAACTTGTTTTTTGAACGTTAGCGAAAATCTTAGGCATCATTTTTGCTGTTACATATTTAGCAAAGTCTGTTTGGGTAATGTTTTGACCGTTAGGGCCTATAAGCGCACCTGCAACCATGTATTTTCCATCTTTATCGGCATAAATAATGGTTTTTTGGCCTTGTCCTTTTGTGGGGCCAACAACGAAGCCTTCTAAGTTAGCAATCGCAGGAAAGCTTTTAATAATTTTTGCATTACCTTGCGTGACTTTCGTGATTAACTGAGTAGCAGCGCTACTCGCAGCGAAAGCTGAAGATGCGAATAAAAGACCAGGAATGATAAATGCACCTGCAGAAATCATAGTCTTTTTTGATATTTTCATAAGGGTTCTCCGTTAGTTAGCAATTCATGAATCCAATACTCTATGTGATAATGTCGGCAAAGTCTATAGTATTAGACTCGATCGTATACCCACACAATACCGAACAATAATACTCTCAGTGAAGTTCATAAAGATAAAGACAGCAGCTGTAACATAGGCAATACCTGTGACACCATAAAAATGAGTGGCAACACTTCCAAAAACAAGTAAGCAGATAAGTCCCATCATGCTAATAAAGGCGAGCTTTTTTTCATGCCCAAGATAGGCGAGCATGGGCCCTGAGAAAATAAAGAGCCCTGAGATACTGTAACCTAAAGTTAGAATGATTAAAGGTGTCGTATCTATTAGATAAGCGGGGCCAAAGTGGCTAAGTAAAGGCGAGCTAAACTCGAGAATAAGTGCAGCAATTAAAAATAATAAGCCAACATATAAAAGATTACATTTAGTTAATAACTTTTGAAATTTGCCTCGATCATCACCCATATTAAAATCATTAATATGGGGTACAAGAAAAATTCTAAATCCTTCAGAGATAACCCTAAAAGAACTTACAATAATGAGAATAGCAGCATAAAGTCCAGCATCTTTTTCATGGGGGCTAAAAACTTCAACAATGATTAAATCAATTGCGCCAATTAAAATAAACATAATAGAATTTAAAAAACAATGAAAAGCAACAGAGCGCCAAACTTCATGATGTGTGCGCTTATGTTTTTCTTTGCGATTGAATTTAAATAAAAGCTTAAAGAAAGGTATTTTGTAAATTGCAATCAAGGCTAGTTGAATGGCAATAATAACTAAAAAGGTCATCAAAAATATTAGTACAATACTCGGGTTATCGATTTCTACATTGAGCACAACAAAGGCAGCAAACAAGATAAAAAGGATAATGTATTGTAAAAGATAGCGAGGAATAGACGATGCGTGATATTTTCTTCTTGAGAGCAAGATGCCTGCAAGTAATAAAGAGGTTGCCATAAAGGGCGCTACCCAAATAATATAGATAGCCAAATGGTACTCATGAAGCTCTTTTATATTTAAGGCATCAAGTGTAATCAGTGCGATGCTACTAAGTAAAATAATAATAAAGGTTATAGCAAAGGAAGCACGAATAACTTTTAAGTTCCATTTTAAATAAAACGAAGCCATTTTTGTTTGGCCGGTATTATAATAAAATGACATGTATTTTTTTAAACTAACATTGGTGCCTAAGAGAATAATAGGCGCCAATACTAATAAAACTCTAATGGCGACAGCGATATCACCATAAGTGGTGAAGCCGAGATTTTTAGCAAGAAAAGCATTTAAGAAATAGTTAACAATATAAGAAACAAGTAAAGTTGTAACCACCAAGATAGGGTTGAGTAACCCGCCTTGTTTAATCATTTCTTTCATTAATGCGCATCATTCCAATTGTTACCAACACCAACATCAACGACGAGAGGGACATCAAGCTTTGCAGCATTACTCATAAGTTCATCAACCATTCCTTTGGTTTCTTCTACGGCTTCATTTGAAACTTCGAGCACCAATTCATCGTGAACCTGAAGGATAAGCTTAGCATCAACTTTAGATTTTGCTAGCCACTTATAGACGTTTATCATGGCGATCTTAATAATATCGGCAGCTGTTCCTTGCATGGGCGCATTAATGGCTGCTCTTTCAGACGCTTTTTGCCTATTAATGTTTCTTGCATTAATTTCTGGTAAATAAAGACGCCTGCCAAAAATAGTTTCAACAAAGCCTAGCTCATGCGCTTTTTTACGTGTTGCTTCCATGTATTCATGAACGCCGGGATACTGATTAAAATAAGAATCGATATAAGCCTGCGCTGCAGCACGTTCAACGCCAAGTTGTTTAGCTAAACCAAAAGCAGACATACCATAAATCAAACCAAAATTAATCGCTTTGGCTTTACGCCTTTGATCGCTTGTAACATCTTCGAGTTTCTCGCCAAAGACTTGAGCAGCTGTTGCTTTATGAATATCAAGACCATGAGCAAAAGCATCAATTAAGCCTTTATCTTTAGATAGATGTGCCATGATGCGTAATTCAATTTGAGAATAATCTGCAGCAACTAACTCGTGATTGGGCCTGGCAATAAAAGCTTCGCGTATGCGTCTTCCTTCTTTTGTTCGAATAGGGATGTTCTGTAAGTTGGGATTTGATGATGAGAGTCGCCCCGTACCCGCAACTGCTTGATGAAAAGAGGTGTGAATACGCCCTGTTTTTGCATTAATTTCTTCGGGAAGTTTGTCGGTGTAAGTTGATTTTAATTTACTTAAGCTTCGATATTCTAAAATTAATTTAGGTAATTCATAATCATGCGCGAGCTCTTGCAAAACAGGTTCGGCGGTCGACGCTTGGCCTTTGGGTGTTTTTTTAATGATGGGAATATTAAGCTTTTCATAAAGTATCACTTGTAACTGTTTGGGCGAGTTAACATTAAAAGGTTCGCCGCTTAGCGTGTGTATTTCTTCTTCAAGTTCTGCTAAGCGTTTTTCAAGTTCTTGGCTTTGCTTGTTAAGCATTTCAGAATCAATTAAAACACCATTACGTTCAACGTAGCTTAAAACATTAATCAAAGGTAATTCGATATTTTCAAAAACATACAGTAACTTTTCATCATCTTGAATACGTGGCCAAAGAGCCAAATGCAGTTGCAAGCTAATATCAGCATCTTCTGCAGCATAGTCAGTTGCAACTTCAAGACTAACTTGATCAAAGGTAATTTGTTTAACCCCTTTTCCTGCAACATCTTCGAATTTAATATTGTTGTGACCAAGATACTTTAAAGCAAGCGTATCCATGTCATGGCGATTGGCTGTGCTGTCGATAACATAGGACTCAAGCATGGTGTCAAAAGCAATGCCTTTTAATTTAATGCCATGATTCGCTAAAACTTCTTTATCATATTTTAAATTATGTCCGGTTTTTTTAAGTGTTTCACTTTCTAAAATAGGCTTTAATTGCTTTAAAACGTCTTCGCGATTAAGTTGTTCTGGGGCACCTGCATAATTATGGGCAACGGGGATATAACAAGCTTCATCCGGTTTCACACAAAAAGAAAGTCCAACAATTTCTGCGTTCATATAATTTAAGCTGGTAGTTTCAGTATCAAAAGCAATTAAGTCTGCACCTTTTAATTTTTCAATCCAAAGATCCAGGCTTTTTTGATCCAAGACAGCGCTGTATTTTTTATTTTGTACTTTTGGTTTCTCGATTTCATCATCTTCAAGTAAAGCCTTTAGCCAATGTTTGAATTCAAAGTCTTTATATAGATTAATTAAAGCGTGTTGATCAGGTTCGCCAGGCGTTAATTCGCTTATTTTGTAAGATAATTCAACGTCACATTTTATTGTTACCAATTCTTTTGACAAGCTAAGCTGATCTAAGCTCGCTCTTAAATTCTCTCCTACTTTCCCTTTGATCCCATCAGCATTTTCTACAATACCGTCAAGTGTGGAATATTCTGTTAGCCATTTTACAGCTGTTTTAGGCCCTACTTTTGAGACGCCAGGAACATTATCTGAAGTGTCACCAATTAAAGCTAAGTAATCGATGATTAATTCAGGCGGGATACCAAATTTTTCAATTACACCTTCACGATCAGAAATTTTATTGCTCATAGTGTTAATTAAAGTGACGTCGCTATTAACAAGTTGAGCCATATCTTTATCACCGGTAGAAATGAGCGTCTTCATGCCTGCTTTTTCTGCTTGTTTCGCGAGCGTTCCAATCACATCATCAGCTTCAACACCGGGGACACATAATAAAGGATAGTGCAGTGCACGAAAGATTTCATGCAAAGGCTCAATCTGTGATCGCAATTCATCAGGCATTGGTGGGCGGTTAGCTTTGTATTCTGGATACATGTCATCACGAAAGGTTTTGCCTTTAGCATCAAAAATAACAGCAAGATATTTTGGATCATAATCTGAGACTAATTTTTTCACCATATTGAGTACACCATAAATAGCGCCAGTCGGTTGTCCTTTGGAATTAACGAGTGGAGGAAGTGCGTGAAATGCGCGATAAAGATAAGAAGATCCATCGATCAAAACAAGTAAATCATTATTCATAGGTTTGATGTCTTAAATGCCAAAAAACGGCAGTCTAACACAAATAATTGTAGGGTGGGTTCTTTTGCGAAGCAAAAAATCCCAGCATCGGATAGAGAAAAGTGGTAGATTATTGTGAAAGACTCAATTAATATAAATGCTTAACCTAAAACATCTTAAAGGAGATAAAGATGTCCAAAAAGCTACTGTTTAAAATAACGTCACTCATAATCTTAGCCATTGCTTTATCAGCATGTTCACAATTCAAATTTTGGCAAGGTGAGCATTCGGGCTATGGAGAGTATGGCGAATATGGTCAAGAAGGCGGTCAACACCCTGGTGCCCAGAAGCCTAAGCATTATTTAAAAGCAGATCGCCCGCCGCCTGATGTTGCAAGAATGCGAGAAAAATGTGTCAATGTGGGTGGCCGACAAGTTTGTGGTTATGATTGTAAGGTTGTTGGGGGGCAGGCGAAGTGTGCAAGTAACCCGAAAGAACGTTGTGTTGTGAGTCCTTCCGGTGGAATTATATGCGGATATAATTGCAAAGCAACACACAGTGGCGCGAAGTGCGGTAAGTACCTTTACGATAATTGTGTCACCAACGGTCTTGGTGAAATCAAATGTGGTAATAATTGCCGAGAGCGTGAAGACGGCGAACTTATCTGCGGTAAATGATGTCCCCGATGGTGGGATTTTTGCTCCGCAAAGAACCCGTCCTGCTCAAAAAAGCAAAGCCCTCACGTGTAGGGCGGGTTCTTTTGTGGAGCAAAAAATCCCGCCATCGGGAGTGTTACAAGAAGTTGAGATTATTCCTGCCCATGACGAATCGTCAACACATCACAAACAGAATGATGTAAAACACCATTAGTGGTTGAGCCAAGAATTTCAGAAAGATGATGACCCGAATGACTGCCGATAATTAAAAGATCAACGCCTAGCTCTTTAATGCTCGCAAGAATTTCTCGTTTAGCAGGACCCACAGAAACCCACTGATCTTCAGGCGGGATAGAAAGTTCTTTACCAAGCTTAGCAAGACCCTCTTTAGCTTCATCTAATAATTGATCTTCAAGATCCGTAATGCCCACATAACCATAGTTAGGAATTGGCTCAACGGCATGAAACAAACTTAATTTTGCACCGTAAAGCTCAGCTAATTTTTTAGCTTTTTGAACGGTGTCTTTGTTTTCAGCAGATAAATCAGTTGAAAGTAAAATATGATTGTACATAGTCATGACGTTGCTCCCTATTTCTTGTCGTTTCTAGTGCCCTATTGAAGGATGAATGCCGCATACAATCTCTTGTAAGTGGCGAAAATTATCAATGGTAATTTCTCTGCGATCTACGCTAAGAATACCTTGATGTTGTAAGTTAGTAAAGACTCTGCTCACGGTTTCAGTCGCAAGTCCAAGGTAACTGCCAATGTCTTGGCGCGACATACTGAGGTTAAACGTAGAGGCAGAAAACCCTCGTTTTTTAAAGCGTGCCGATAAGCTCAACAAAAAAGTCGCTATTCGTTCTTCAGCTGAATTGTTAAGATTGATTAAGAATTCAGGCGCCATTTTTTGACTCATAAGGCCAAGCAAGTGTTGCTGCAGGGTTGGAATTTCATTAGCGAGTTTCAATAGTTCATTGAAAGGTATTTCGCAAAGCGAGCTTGTTTCTAGGGCGATAACGGTTGCCGTATATTCTTTGCTATAAATAGCTTCAAATCCCACTAACTCCCCAGGCAGATAGAAGTTAATGATTTGCTCTTCATCTTCTCTTAAGGGTCTTTTTGCTTTGAAAGATCCCGATCGAACGGCATAAAGCGCTTTAAAAGCACTTCCCTTTGTGTAAAGTGACTCGCCCCGCTTAATCGTTGTGCGTTTTTTAATAAGTTTGTTTAGTGTGCTAAGTTCTTGTTCATTTAAGCCTGCGGGTAAGCATAATCCTGCTAAGGCACAGTTGCTGCAAGAAGTTGGGCTTAAAGGTGTCATTTTTTTTCTCCTAAAATATCATTGAGAAGGCTGCTGGCACCAAAGCGAAAATGAGATGGGTTTATCCAGTTTTTACCGAGTAGCTTTTCTGCAATCAAAAGATATTTTAACGCGTCTTTTGCCTGACGTATACCACCAGAAGCTTTGAAGCCCACTTTTTTATTGCCACTGTCTTTAATTGCTTTAAGCATGCTTGTTGCAGCATTCTCTGTTGCCCCGAGGGCTATTTTTCCTGTTGATGTTTTTAGGAAATCAACGTTCAAATCTATGAGGCTTCTCGAAACTTCAGCAATTAACATGTCATTTGGAAAAGCTCCGGTTTCCAAAATGACTTTTAAGGTTTTTGTTTTGCAGGCTTCTCTACAGGATTTAACGAAAGAAAGTGCCGCGGCTTTTTCTCCAGAGAAATAACTTTCGTAGGGAAAAACAAGATCAATTTCATCGACGCCTAACAAAATAGCTTCTTCTATTTCTTTAAGTGTTGCATTAAGATTGAGATCGCCGTTTGGAAAATTAACAACAGTAGCAATTTTTATGTGGGAGTTTTTTAAAAGTGATTTAGCGAGCGAAACAAAGGGCAAATAAAGGCAAACAGCAGCAACATTGCCTAATGGTGTTTGTGCTTTATCGCAAAGCGCTGTAATAGAGGTCTCAGAATCATTTTCATTAAGACTAGTTAAGTCAATAAGCGAAATACACAAAGAAGCATCCATTGATATTTAGCTTTTCATTGTTTTAGACGAAAAAGAATAAGGCATTAATTCTCGCATCGTCACGGTTTTATTTTCGCCTTTCATATTGCATAAGTGAATAATGGTATCAGACTTTGAAAATTCTTTGATTTGTTGACGGCAACTTCCGCAAGGGGCGCAATAACCATGAACATCAGCAACAACTAAAACTTCTTTAATTTCCCTTTGACCGCTGCTTGCAAGCTTGCCCACGGCAACCGCTTCAGCACATAAACAGTTAGGATAAGCGGCATTTTCAATATTACCACTGCTAAAAAGTTCGCCGCTTTCGCTTCGTAAGCAAGCACCCACTTTAAAGCCCGAATAAGGTGTGTGCGCATTTTCCCTAGCGTTTTTTGCTTCCATAAACATTTTTTCAAAAAATTCAGACACTATGTTTATCCTCCAAAGACACTTTTAAAAATATAAAAATAAAGAATCGCAAGTCCTGCAGAAGCAGGAACAGTTACTAACCATGAAAGAAAAATATTTCTTACAACGGTTATGTTTAATGCACCAAGTCCTCGTGCAAGTCCAATCCCTAAAACGCCACCGACTAAGGTTTGTGTCGCAGAAACCGGGATACCAAAACTTGTTGAAACAATAACGGTACCAGCGCCAGCAAGTGTTGCGGCAAAGGCGCGGCTAGGTGTTAAGGCTGTAATGTTAGAGCCAACGGTTGCAATCACTTTTCGGCCATACATAACCAAACCTGAAATAACGCCGACAACACCAAACCAAAGAATCCAGTGAGGAAAGCTATTGGTGATTTGCCCGTTATTTTTAACAATACTAATAACGGCAGCAATCGGTCCCATCGCGATCGCGACATCATTTGAGCCATGAGCAAAGACCATGGCGCAAGCTGTAAATGCCATTAAAACAGCAAAGAGCTTTTCAACATACTCATACTGCCGAAAACGCTTAACATTATCAGCGTTCGGAATTTTATTCATAATGCGCATGCCAAAGGCGACAATAATAGCCGCTGTCACAATCATCACAAGCGCACGAGGTGCAAGTGAAAAATAAAAACCAAAGTGTTCTAGGCCTTTTAATACAATCATGTCACTTAAAACAAGGCCAACTAAGAATAAATAGATCGGCGTAAATCGCCGTGCATTTAGGCTTGGCGAACTTGTATCAAAAATAGTTCGCCGAATCGTATTAAAAAGTAAGTAAGCAACAAGCCCTGCAATCGTAGGTGAAAGCACCCAGCTTGCTGCAATTTTAATGACGGTGTTCCAGTGAATGGCATGTACGCCTAGTACAATTACACCAAAGCCAACAAGGCCGCCGACAATCGCATTGGTAATCGATACGGGCATGCCAAGCACGCTTGCAAGAATCATCCAGGTAGCGCCCGCTAAAAGCGTTGCGGTCATACCATAAATTAAAATATAAGGTGTGTGAGATAAAAGATTAGCGTTAATAATACCGACGCGTATCGTATTCGTGACATTGCTGCCGCCTAAAACAGCGCCTGCAAACTCAAAAACAACAGCAATAATCAGCGCCTGTTTGACGGTAATCGATTTAGAGCCCATCGTGGTGCTCATGATATTCGCCAAATCATTCGCGCCCACACCCCACGTCATGATGAAGCCTACTACGAAGGCGATGAATATTATGAGGTAACCGTCATGCATGTTAATTCAATACTCTTTTATTTAAAATTTGGTGGGACTTTTGCTCTGCAAAGAACCCGCCCTATACGCTCTAGCCTGTTTTGTCTGGGTGGGGTGGCTTCGCGAGCGCAGCGAGTAATGCCACCAGTAATCTTAGTTATCTTGCAATACATATCTGCAAACGATCCCCAATAATCTGCGCATGATCCGCCAAAAGCCCCGTCCATTGAAAAAGGTTATACAAGAAAATCACGTTAACCGGTGGAAGCTCATCTTCCATTTTAAATAACATCAAACGTAAAGCCGCTTGCCGCTTATCCGTATCATGTTCAATGTCATGAAGCCGCTCAATCATTTCTTCAATAATCGCAAGTTCTTTCCCGCCAAAGCCACCTTCATAAAGCTCATGCAATTCACGAATCGCTTTAAAGGCTTGTTTTGCAGCAGCAATACTTTGTTTCAAAAGTTCCATGTAAGGTTGTTGCATCGTGTCAGGTAAAATCATTTTCCTGCCAATCATAAGCCCAGCAATATCTTTTGTTTCATTCGCCAAGTGATCTTGATAACTAATCAGTTCGAGCAAATCACCACGCGCAACAGGCAAAAATAAATTCTTAGGTAAATTCAATCGAAGATGACGCTTAAGCTCATCGGCCTTATGTTCAAGCTCATTGATTTCATGTTGGTATTTTTTAGCTTCATCCCAGTTTTGCTGAAAAGCCGCTTCAAAAAAAGGTTCAAGCTTTGCAACGCAATGATAAGCAGTTTCGATATGATCAGACAGGGGGCGAAAAGGCGATTTGCCAAACAGTTTGAGAAATGGTGACGCCATGCGTTTTATTTCATCCTCTCAACGGTTATACGGGGAGGTATTATTGCACGAAATGGGCGAATGACAAGGGATAATTGTTTAAATTTTGAAGGTTTTTTCAGGTTTGTGGTTTTTTGATGGAAACGGAGATAAAGGAATAGAATAATTGTGTTCTGTGAGTTGGTGTGTGTACAAGGATTGTCGTATTCGGCAAAAAATCTTGATTTATGCCTGTTTATCTAAAGATTGCATAATTATACAGAGCATGCGTAAAAGAGCATAAAGGTGGATATTTGGTCTTTTCAAAGAGCAAAGCTAGCAGAAAAATATCTTAAAATATTGGAGATAGGGATTTCATCAAACCTTGCCATTATTGCATCCAGAAGAAAAGGGAAAACCTTTTATGTTTTAAATGATGTATCAGTATTATCGCGTCTCAAGCCTGAAAGGCTGAAATAATTTAGCCTAGGGCAACGCCCTAGGTTTACAAAGATAGAAATACGGCAAGCGCTGTAAGCGCGTAACAAAAAATAGTTTAAATCAACTCTGTCGCGCCTTCAGCGCTTAGGATCATAATTTATTTTCTAACCCGGGGCGCTGCTCCGGGTTAAAAGAACTAACAGCCTTTCAGGCTTAAGATTCGTATCTTGAGCTAAGATTTAGTAAGCCAAATAGAAAAAGGTGAATACAAAGTTGAGAAGCTTGGGTTAAAAAGGTTTTTGATGGATAGAAAATAATGAAGCAGGAACAGCAATTGAAACAATGCAGGTACATTAGTGATTCGCATATTACGAAAAGCGGGTGTCATCACTGAATGTGTTGTCTTGACTTTGGTGTGGCCCCGGCATCTTTTTCATAGCGTGCTGATATGATAAATATTTTCACATCAAACCTGACTATGTTACGACCCATCGTAATTTAGTCTTGACTTTTTTACGATGCAGCGCTCTTAAAAAGGAATTTTTTCACCAAAAAAATGCATATCCGACCTCCCCCTCTCCCCATTTATAAAATCCAAAACAATCAAATACTTAAAAAATCCCACCAAAAACACCCCCGTTTAAGTTATTGTAAAATATAGAGAAACCCCTGTATCCCCTTGATTATTCAAGAATCCTTACAAATGAATAAAAATTGTAAGAAAAATCGCACTTTTCTGACTAAAATTGGTGCATTCTATATATATATAAGATACAATAAATTCCAAGACCAATAAGGAGAGCTTTTAACTCCTAGTGTTTTGGCGGAATAGTCCAGTTTTTGCTGGCTAAGCTTGGTTCATTCAACAAGCTCATGAGATGGAATTTGGCTATGGCTAACCAAATTTTCTCTCGTTGACGAATGTAGCAACACTATTCTTGGGGATTGAAGATAATAATAACCGTTATTGAGGTGACTTATGCCATTTGGCAGAGATATATCACATTGCAAGAATCAAGACCATGTCTTGCCTGCTCCTCCTGGTGCTCAAGAACAGGCTCCCGAGCTTGAGCGATTATTCGAGCAGGGTTTTATTGCGTATTATGATAAAGAGGGCAAAAAGCTAGAGGGGAGTCTAGATTCTGTTCAGCAAGATTTTTTTGCTCCTATTGATAATGAAGGCGCGCGCGACAACATTCAAGGAAATCATAGAACTCTATCGGGAAATATTCTGCTATCTTCTGTATCATTGATATGCTCCCCTGGCCTTTGTTTTCATTTCGATGGAGGGGAGGGCTATAGTGAAGTATTTGATAGTCTATGCGAGCTGCGACTTGAGGGAGAGTCAGGTTCTGAATACGTAAGCTTTACTACGTGCAATACAAAAGGCTATTTCTCGCTTGTTTTTAATCCCACTGGCGAGCCAATAATAAACGCTGAAAATACAATTAACATCCCGGGCACAATAGAAATCAAAGGTGTTTTAGAGGGGAATCAATATATCGTAAAAGAGGCTCATGCTTCAAATGTCTTGCTGGATAAAATGCTTGAAGACGGTATGGATTTTGTTTTTGCTGATAATGAAGAAACACTAGCGCTCTTAAAGCAATTATCCAAAGAAGACTTAAGATTTTTGTTAGATCAAAGGCCAGCAATGGAAAGTATTTTTTCAAGTGAGTCTTTAACCAAATTATTTAAAATCGCACATCCTGGGCTAAGGCATTTTGCAGGAGCTGAGGAGGCTGTAAAAGCGTTTAATTTACTTTATGCTGAGAACCTTGCGGCAGAGAAGAGGGGGGAGTCGTGTTGTGATACTGAGGGTAATGCGCTTGATACCTATAACTCTTATCTTGATATTATTGAAAGCGATTATTTTAGAGATTCGCTGTATTATGGCGAGGAAGATGAGGATCATAAGAAGCATCCTCTAAGTTTTACAGGTTTAACAGCTGTTCATACGGGGTTTCACGCAACAAAAGCAGAGGCTTTTTTTGAGACAGCTTTTCCTAATATTGCCGTTAGAGAAAAAGTTAAGGCGCGCTTTAAAATGGGATATTTCCAAAATTATTTTTTAAATAACTTGGTTGTTAATATTAATGGTGATGATGATTGGGTGAATATGACCCAATCATCGAAGTATAGAGTTTTTCCAGATGAAGCCCGTACGAAGCTTTGTTTTGAGACATATGTTCCCAAGGACACCTCAAGATTTCAGATTGGGAAAATAAATGGAGAGAGAACGGATGGGAGCAAGGTAGTTACGCTTCCAGGAGAAATGAGAGCCATTGGGTATTACACAGAGAATGAACCCGTTTATGAAAAAATTGAAGTAAGCAACCCACTATTGGATGCAATGCTTAAGCAGGGTGAAAATTTTTATTTTAGAGACGATGCCGCAACAAAATATTTAATTGTTCAATTGCCACCTGAAGACATTGAATTTCTATTGGGTCAAGAAATCATTGGTGGTGGGCAATCAACGGCTACTCCTCCTCAACCTCTGTATGACGGCCTCTTTTCTAAAAAAAGCGTAATAGAGCTTCGAAAGGTTCTAGGGGTTAAACGCGCTTTTGCCGATCTAACTTCTACAGAAGCGACTAGTGATAAGAAAAAAGCAATCGATAAAGAAATGAATAAGCTGCCACTAACAAGCCGCATAGCGGTTGTTGATTCATTGCCTAACGCTCCTAAAAACGACCCTTGGTTTACTGCAATGCTATATAAAGTTAAGAGAAACCAGGCGAGCAAACGTGTTAAAAGTTCAACTCTAGAGGATATGCGCGCACAAAAAGTTATAGCAAAGCGGCAGGCTAATGTGCTTGCTGATCGTCGAGAAAGACAGAGTCGTTCATGGTTTTCTAGGCCTTTAAAAAAATTTAAAGAAAAGAATGTTTCAAAAGAGGCGCGAGAAATTTTAATTAAATCTGGAGAGACATTGAGCCCTAAAAACACATCCAGTTTGATTCACTGTATGAATGCCCATGATTGCGCTAAGTTGGCTACGACAGATGGCATTGAAGCAAGTTTAATGGCGCAAGCTAAAAGACGGCTTATTAACCGAAACAGAGAGCTCGAAGCAGAAATAAAAAGAGAGAATAAGAGAATGGCTGACTTTCATTCTCGTGGCCCTTATGTCACTGCTTACGCCCGATTGCCAGCAAAGCGAGAACGAAGAGCTGCTTTAAAGCGTATCACACTTGCCCAGTTAACAAAGCGCAAAGATAAGTTTTTTTATCTTGTTTCTTCATGGTTCGGTGGGGGTTCCCGCAAGGAGCAAGAATGCTATGAGGCTTTTGTTAAAGGTACTCAAGACAATGCTGTTGGCTCTAGCAGTAAAGGTATTCTTAGGAGTATAGACGGTGTTGGTCATTCTGCAAAAGCGCCAAGTGTTCACAGTGAAGATGAAGATGAAGATAAGCTTGCTATTTCAGAGGTTGATCCTGCGTCGCAAGCTTACCTTACTGGCGGCCTAGGAAGAATGCCATCACCTCAGCCGGGTTTTTAGATTGTTAGATAAAAACACCGAGCCACACCCTCGCCACTTTCATGCTCGGTTTCCAACTGTACCTCAGGAAGATCTCTTTTTACTTCAGCTTTAAAAAACTGCGTCAACGCTCCTACTGAAGAAGCGACATCCCCGCTTTGGGAAGGAAAGCGAAAATGCTCAACACCTAGTCCGCGAGTAGCATTATGTAAGCTTGCTTCTTCATCTGGATAACTTGTCTCTAAAGCAAACAAAGCCTCATCTATTTTTTCATAAAGCTTTTTAATTGAAGCATCAGTCTTTATTTTGCTTTTTTCATTTTTAATTGAACTCAAATAGGCAATCTCGTTATAGCAAAGATTAACGCAGGCAAGCCATCCAGCACTTCCATGCATCCCTAAGGCAGGTAAGCTTTGAAAAAGCATAAAATCATTAAAGTCCCCCGTTGCCCTGAGTTCGGCATATCGTTGAGTGTAATCAATATCTCGATTAAAAATATCTAGGAGTGGTGCGGGATCAGAGGCGTTAAACTTGCTTTTATATAGCGGGTTGCCTGTTTTGTGATGATCACCAAAAAGTATTTGTAATTGCTGAAAAGCACTTAAATGAGGCTGCTCCTCCCAGCAAAGGTCTTTGAGATTATGTTTTGATTGTAGCCTCGCTAGTTTACTTTTCCAGTGATCACGAAGCCCAGGCTCAGTTAAACAGAACTTTCTTACTGTTGGAAAGTGCACGGCAATTTGAACAATGGTTTGCATCCCAGAAGTTTTTATTACTTTAATAGCCTCTAGTTTTTCTTTTTCACCAGAGGATTCAATCTTTTCTACAAGTTCCCAGCCTCGTTGAATATATTTATCTTCAAGCACTAGATGATGATGCTTTCTATACGCCTCTTCTCTCCAGCTAGCTTCTGCATGCATTAAAAGTTTCATTGCAGCGGGCGCTAATTGTTTGCGGGCGATTAATGATTTAAGTGTTGAATATTCGCGCTTTGCAAAATCAATAAGCTCTGGGCTTACTTTTCTATGATCATTAGACAAAACATGAGGGTTGGTTGTCGGCATAAAAAGCGAAGCTTCTTTATCTGAGAGTCCTTCATTGTTTGCTAAATATCTTAGTTTGTTATTAAGCACCCAAAGCGAAGTAATCACGCTGAAGTTTTTTTCTTCTTCTTCATCTGAGTCGCTAAGCGCGGCTTCTCCTCCTTTTGAGGGGGAGATACCGTGACAGGCTTTTTCTAAATGACTTTCATTATCCAGGCTCGAATACGTTGCTTCACCTAACCAGTTGAGAATAGCGGCACATTTGTTCTGCCAAACCTCATCACTTGCGCGACCTTTATCTAAGTCTTGAGACCAGCTGTCGGCAAGGGTTTGTAGGATGTATTCATCATTTTCGTCACCTGAGCTGCATCGATCTAAGCCTTCTTCAATGTCAGGGAAATTTTCCAATACAGCTTCCCAGCCTGGAAGTGCTGTAAGTGATCCGGAGCTTGTGTCTTTTAATTCTATAGAGTAAGACGCAGCAACAGTGTCCTTGAGAAGAATTCTTGAAAGAAAGTCTCTAAGGGATTTTGCTTCTCTTAAAGCTTTAACAACTTGAACTGGACTTGGAATACTGGGACGTCTACGCGGAGGGTGTGCAGGTGTTGCGGCTACTACTATAGCGCCAAGATTAACAGGACTTGGTGTTGCTGATTCTCTGCCGCTTAGGTCAGGTGTGGAGTGCTCCCCCGCCATTTTCTTATCATCCGTGAAGTTCAATCGGAGTTTATTTATAGATCCTTTTTAGGGTTAAGTCAAACAAAAGACTCTAAGCTTATGAATTAAAGGGGTTTTATTTTATTTTTGAGCGGTTGGGGCCTTTTTAGCGGCACTATAACCCTCTCGAACTTTCTTGCAAAATAAGCCGCATTCGCTAGCTATTGTAGAATAGCTTGTTCCTGTTAAATAGGTGGTTGTTTTTTCATAGTCACCAAGCTCTCTGCCCTCTCTTGCAAGCATTTCTCCAACTTTTGTGGCAAGTAATAAAACCTCAGGTGAAAGAAAAGTAGAGCGTCTTAGAGCATCTCTAACTGTGTCTACTATTTCTTGGAGTGCTTTGTTGGTAGGGCTACCTTCTGCTAAAGGCCTTTTTCGTCTTACTGGAGCAGTTAACAGGCTAGTTTCGTCAGGCTCAGGATTTTGTAAAAGCTTTGCAGGAGGGGTTGTGGCTAGCAGGGCGAAAGTTCCATAGACAGTTCTAGGGCCAGTTCTTTGTGGTCTGGCGCCATGGTTTGAATCAGAAAAACCAGCCATTATGCTTTACCTCTCTATTATTATGTTTGCACTTAATTTAGACATAATCTGCTAATTTGTCAATATATTTTTCAAATAAACAAAAACATTAGCGGGATTTATTGCTTTTTATTTCCTGCTGAGGGTGCCGACACCTTTTCTGGGAACGTGCCGTAGTTTTTATAGCCTGGATATTCGGGCTCTACAGGCCCAGCTTTTAGCCACATTCCAGAGATCGAAGTTTGATGATAAGCAGAAGCAGGAGCAGCGCTGAAGCTTTGTGTGACACCTCCTTTCGGGGCGTGTGAGCTTGATGACTGATAACCTGTTGCTGGAGTCGAAGAAGAAGAATGATTGAGTGGCTTAACCCTTTTTTTCCGCCCATGATTTTTACTCCTTTTTTGTATTCAGATTATTCAGATTATTCAGATTATATTACGAACAAACGTAATGACATTTCTAATGTTAAACTGTATCGAGACCAATGGCCTCGATATGATGTTTGCTATAGGCTTATTTGTTAGCGCCACCCACATAGCTAGTCGGTGTTATTGTCCCATAGTTTCTGGCACCTAATTTGCCAAATTTCCCGCCTTTTGTAACGGTTGGAAGCAGTTTTTCAGCGGGATGACCAAAAAAAGCAGGGAGGTTGGCGTGCGGGCTTTCAAATGCAATTCCGGCGGCGTGATTGTTAGCACTAGAAGGGCTTCCAAAAAAGGTACTTACAGCGTTTCTAAAAGACGGCTTAGGCATAATCTTATTTCCTTTGTTATTATTGATTGTTATATTAATTCGAGCGAAATATACACAGCAGGCGAAATATTGTCAAGTAAGTAGTCAGACCCCAGCACTTCATTTTGATAATGGGTCGATATCAGGTTTGCCTCTTTGCTTTTTTTAATCAGCAAATGACAGATAAGCAGCTAAAAATTTATTGCTGCCACGCCCAATTAATAGTTTAATTCAATTCACGCTAATCAGCCAAATGCCACAAGGAAAAAACATGCCAAAAGAAATCGAATTAAAGCTAATCATAGACAGAGCGGACATAGACAAAGTCATGGCGATTGAATGGCTAAAGCCCAATCTCCTTTTGCCATGGACAGAGGCCAAGTTTTTTAATACGTATTACGACACAGAAGATAACGCACTTTTAAATAAAGGCTATGCGATGCGAATCCGCCGGGTGGGTGATGAATATTATCAAACAATCAAATCTGCAGGGAAAAGTAAGCATGGTTTGCATGAGCGTGATGAATGGGAATGGCCGTTAGAAAGTGATGCATTGGATTTAACAATACTGCCTGATGAATTAAGTTTTATTAAGACCATGCTTTTATCTCCTGTTTTTACAACTGACTTTATAAGAAAACAATGCTTGGTTGAATGGGAAAGTTCAACAATTGAAATAGCCTTAGATCAAGGCGAAATTAAAGTAGGCGATTTAGAAGAACCCATTTGCGAACTTGAATTAGAAATTAAAAAAGGCGAGCCTAAAGGCTTAATCGATTTTGCAAAACTCATCAAACGAGATGTAACCGCCAAACCCTTCGATCAAAGCAAAGCAGAACGAGGCTATCGCCTAAGAAAAGTCTATTTAGCAAACTGTTCGTAGGGTGGGTTCGCGAGCGAAGCGAGTAATCCCACCATCAGAAACATCCGAGTGGCGGGATTTTTGCTCCGCAAAGAACCCGCCCTACGCGGCTAAAACCCATTCTTTAAAAGTACATAATAATCAACGAGTTATTGATTGTGGACCAAAATATTATTTTTTAGTTGGCCCATTAGGGTATCTAGACACCCTAATGGGCCAAAATTTAATTGAAATCACGGCCCATTAATGGTTTAATTAACATCAATGGGCCAAACAAGAGTGTCTTTATGAACTTCGAAGAGATCAAGCCAAATAAAAACTTCATTGGTAGAGAATACGAGTTACATCAGTTAGACGAAATCAAGCAAGTGGATGAAGCGTCAATCATTATCGTCTATGGTCGGCGGCGTGTAGGTAAGACAGAGTTATTAGAGCAAGCCTTTCGTGATCGTCATCTTTTTAAATTCGAGGGCATTGAAGGCAAAACACAAGCTGAGCAAAGACGTTATGTCTTGAAAAAATTAGCTGACTATGTCGGTGAACCGCTCATTGCAAAAGTAAAGTCAGATACTTGGCTAGATGTTTTTGAAGCCATTTCGCTTTACATTAAAGAAGGCGAATGCACGCTTTATTTTGAAGAATTACAATGGCTAGCTGATTATCAAAAAGATTTTATTACAGAATTAAAGCATGCATGGGATAATGAGTGGCGACATAATCCAAAGCTTATTCTTATACTTTGCGGCTCCTCACCTTCTTTTATGATTAATCAGGTCGTACACTCCAAAGCATTATATAATCGTTCGCAATATGAAATGGCGCTTAAGCCTTTCTCGCTAGCAGAAACTGCGGAGTATCTTAGTAAGCGCTCGGAGCGTGAGATCATGGATGCCTATTTAACGATTGGCGGTATTCCAGAATACTTGAAGCGAATAAAAAAGAAATCATCTACGTTTTTGGGCTTGTGTGACAATGCATTTAGAGAAAATAGTTTTTTCTCAAGTGAGTATGAGCGAATTTTTATTAGTAGTTTAGCGAACAATATACACTATAAAAAAATAGTGGACTTTTTAAGTAAGCGACGCTTTGCAACACGAAATGAAATTGCAAAATATCTTAAGCTAAATAGAGGGGGTAGTTTAACGAGGCTATTAGAGGATTTGGAGGAGTGCCGTTTCATTCAAAAGTACACGCCATTTAATTTGCATGATGATAGCAAGCTTGCGCGTTACTGTGTTAGCGATGCGTATTTGCAATTTTATTTTAAATTTATAAAACCAATAAAAAAACGCATTGATCAAGGCGATTATAATCAAAACCCTGCTTCAGCTTTAAATATGGAGACTTATTTTAAGTGGTTAGGTTTTGCCTTTGAGCGATTTTGCCGAAATAATAGTGCTATAATCGCTAAAATATTAGGGTTTCAAGGAATACAATATAAAGCAGGCGCCTTTTTTAATCGTAACGCAGACGAAGCCTTGCCGGGATACCAAATTGATTTAGCTTTTGATCGAGCAGATAATGTTTATACGATTTGTGAAATAAAATATTTGCAAACAAAAGTGTCTCTTAAAGTGATTGAAGAAATGGAAAAGAAGTTAAGTTTATTCCCGAGCAAAGGAAAGACGATACAAAAAGTATTGATTACAAGCGAAGGCGCGCAAGAGAATTTAATTAATCGTGCTTATTTTGACAAAATCATTACATTAAAAGATTTATTTAGCCATCATGCGTAGGGTGGGTTCTCCCGCGCAGCGGGAAATCCCACCATCGGGGGCATCCGAGTGGCGGGATTTTTGCTTATGCTTTGAACCCGCCCTACGCAAAATAAAAGCTTTGCGCGAAAAGATGTCCTTCTCCATAAGGATATAAACCGATAAAAGCATCCTTATGCAAAAGGATATAATCAAGCAAATATGTCCTTATCCATAAGGATATAACCCAAATATCTGTTAGCTTAAATCGTTTAAATCATGTACTATACGCGCAAATTAAAAATCAGTGGTCATTATGCTAAACAACCAAATTCGCATCATCGCAGGGCGTTTTCGAGGAAGAAAATTATCTTTCGCCTCAATCGAAGGCTTACGTCCAACGTCAGACCGTATGCGTGAAACGCTTTTTAACTGGTTGCAAAATAAAATCGTCGGCAGCTTATGTTTAGATTTGTTTTCAGGAAGTGGCGCGATTGGTTTTGAAGCTTTATCACGTGATGCAAAACATGTGGTGATGGTTGACCAATCCGATCAAGTGATTGCGCAATTGAAAGAAAATCAAAAAGTACTCGAGGTAGATAACGCAAGTATTATTAAAATCAATGCGCTAGATTATTTAAGAAGAGCAAGTGAAACCTTTGATTTGATTTTTATTGATCCTCCTTTTAAAGACCAATTGATTAGCGAGTGTTTAGCAATCATCAAAGAAAAAAATTTATTAAGTGAAAATGGATTTATTTATTTAGAAGACGACAGAAGATTAACGCTTGACGATGCCTGGGAAATTCACAAAGAAAAACGCATGGGCAAAGCCACAGCTTATTTAATTAAACCAAATGGCAAGTAGGGTGGGTTCTTTTGCGGAGCAAAAAATCCCACCATCGGATGAAGCTAAGTTGCTGGGATTTTTTGCTCCGCAAAAGAACCCACCCTACCAAGGCAAAACATGAAAAACATTTATAAATCAGAACAAATAAAAAAGCATTCAAGCAATAAAGCGCGCGTCATGAATGTCACAACACCACACGGTGAATTCCAAACGCCCGCCTTCATGCCGGTTGGAACACGCGCCGCCGTCAATTGCATGACAGCAGAACAACTACAAGAAACAGGATCAAGCATTATTCTAGGCGGAAATACCTACCACATGTTAGTCTCACCAGGGACAGACATCATCAAAGCCGCAGGTGGCATGCATAAAATGATGGGCTGGAATGCGCCCATGCTAACCGACAGCGGTGGCTTTCAAGTCTTTAGCCTTTCAAACAGTAGCGATATTTGTAAAGTTGATCATGCCGGCGGACATTTTAAACATCCGACAACGGGGCAGCTTATTCACTTAACCCCAAAGACATCCATAGAAACACAAAAAATCATAGGCGCAGATATCATCATGGCCTTCGATGAATGCACGCCAGAAAAAGGCGGACGTCCAGCAGCGCTTGATGCCTTAGAGCGGACACATCGCTGGCTTCGTGAATCAAAAGAAATCCATGATAAAAATCCAAACTCAGAATATGGCTTAAAGCAAGCACTTTTCGGCATCATTCAAGGTGGAAGTTTTCGCGACCTAAGAGATATAAGCACACAATTTATTGTCGACATGGATTTAGACGGCATCGCCATCGGGGGTGAAGTGGTTGGTTTTGATATGCCAAAGACTTGTGAAGTTATCGATTGGGTAGAGCCCCAGTTACCCGAAAACAAAGTACGCTACACCATGGGTGTAGGTTTACATCCGCAAGATTTAATCGATGTCGTAGAAAAAGGCATTGATATTTTTGACTGCGTAGCTCCCACAAGAAACGCAAGACACGGCGCACTCTTTTATGGAAAGACAATAAAAAAAGATGGCTGGGTACATTTTGATTCTTACAATGAAAAAGGCAGGATATTAATTAAAAAAGTAGAATATGCAAAAGATGATACGCCACTCATGGAAGATTGCGATTGCTACACCTGCAAAAACCATTCCAAATCTTACTTAAGATTTTTATTTAAATCCAAGCATCCTTTGTTTATGCCGCTTGCGTGTATACACAATATCCGCGTGATGCATCAAACATGTGAAGTGATGCGAGAAGTGATTTTAGAAAAAAACTAACAATACTAATCAAAACAGGAAAATAAAAATGATAAATGGAAATCCGCTTCCTCGCGCTATAAATATAGGTTCGTATCACTACGAGCGTGAAGAAGAAGTGATGACAGGCGGGTGTAATGAAGTCCGCCGTTATGCTTGCAAAGATAGTTCAGGTAAGTCTCGATATATTTGTCTCAAGATGCCTCGAGAGGGTGAAGAGATCAACTGTGAAGAAATTAAAGAAGAGGCGCGGCTTTTAAAAGAAATCTATCCTGAGCATGAAGGCGAGATAAACCTATGCCCTGATAGCAAGAATCCAACGGCGCTAACAATGCCTTACTTTGAGGGAGATGCTTTAGATCGCTATCTATTTGATTCCATCGAAGAAGTATTGCTTGTAAATCGAAAAGTTGCGGAAGAATTAAAGCGCCGCTTTCATGATAAAGGGATAATGCATGGAGACATTAAGCCTGAAAATATTATTATTCGCCGCAACGAGAGCGGCGAAATCATTATAAGATTTGTTGACATGGGTAGGACGCAAAAAATAGGCGCGCCTGATATAGGTATTTCTAACTCTGTTTTTTATTTAGCGCCAGAATATTGGCAGCCTTATTTAGATCCAGCTCCACTTGTCCGGGGCCGCATAGGAACAGAGAAAGGGCAAATTAGACGTGGGGTTATTCATGCTACCGATGAATATTTTCTATCTTCTTCTACTCCTCAAGGGCGAGTGGCAGCAGGTACAGCAACAAGCGCAAAAGATATTTTTTCTTTGGGCGTTGTTGGGACGACTCTTGTGGATTTATTTTCTTTAAGGGAAGATATAGGGGGTTTTTCTAACAAAGTGTTTTTTTGTGAAAGAGCGTGTGAGGTTTTTCTAACGGCACAATATCTTCATCCTGAGAAACGCCCATCATTAGAAACGTATATTGAGCGATTAGAAAAGCTTGAGAGAAGCATAAAGGAAAACAAAAAAGAAAGATTAGAGGGTTATCGAGATTTAAAAGAGGTGCTTGCGAACATGCATTCGCCAGAAGAAATATTTGAAATGTATTTTGATCTTTGCGACTGGCTTAATCATTTTCACCAAAAAGGTTTTGCTCATTTAACGCTTTCTGATGAAAACATTTTGCTAAAAAATAAGAAAATATTTTCAGATCTTTGGGATGCTAGAGCTTTTGGTATGGAAGATAGAGGGCAGAGTGAGCCTGATGCAAAATATAAAGCTTATGCTGATAGACGGAAGCTAGACTCAAAAAGCTTTGAGTTTATTGCCTACCAAGAATATGACATCTATATATTGAGAGATATTTTTGCAAAAAAATTGCTAGATTTGCCCTGTTTTAACAATAATCCTAAAACTAAATCTTCTGTTTTGATGTTGACATCAGCGCTTTCATGTTTTGTTTCAAGATTATTACAAAGTTTAGATAAGTCAAAAAAGTGGGAAATGAGAGCATGTTTGCTTTATGTTAAAAATCATTTGAATTCAGGAAATCTAGTCGATTTTTTTAAAATTGCGGATTTTATTGTAGCTCAGCAGGATGATAAAGCCATGAAAAATTTATGGGATGTAATGATGATTCTTTCATGCGAGGCTTATGAGTCGGGACTATATGATTTCTGTCCAAGTTATACAGGAGATTATTTGGTGTGTAAGAATAGAGAATGTAATGATATTACAAGTCTACGCGATGCGCTTTACGATTATTACCCAACACTTGAAAGCGAAGCTTCTTTTTTTAAACATGGAAGTGGTAGTGAGATTAGATGTGGTGTGAAGAAGGTTGCATGCCAGTAATCTAGGCTTTATCTTTCTTTCGCAATGCTAGATAATGTATTCATACTGATAGGAGGCCCAGTGAATACTTTTACCCCCAGACAAAAAAAGCTATTTCTTTTCTTAATTTATTTAACGATTCCTTTATCAGGTTTCGCAATCGATATTTTCACGCCTTCGCTGCCCCACATGCAGGTAGCTTATCACACAAGCGCACATATCATAAAATTAATGATCATTATGTATGTGATTGGCTATGGGTTTTTCCAGCTTATCACAGGCGCGGTCTCTGATAGTTTAGGAAGAAGAAAACCCATACTTTGGGGTTTGTTTTTAAATATTGTCATCGCGATATTAATTCCTTTTTCACCCAATGTGACTATCTTATTAATTTTAAGATTCCTTCAAGGCTTTGGTATTTCACTTTATGCCGTTGCTGCTAGAGCCGTTCTCTCTGATTTATATAGTGGTCCGGAATTTAAAAAAGTCGTTAACTACTTAACAATGGTCTGGTCACTTGGCCCTATCGTTGCCCCCTTTATTGGTGGCTATATACAACACTATTTAGGCTGGCAATGGAATTTTTATTTTCTCGCCGCTTATACGGCGGTTGGATTTATTGTTATTTTTGCTTTTTATAAAGAAACGATGCTACTTAAAAAACCGTTTAAAATCACGATGATTTTTTCAAGTTACGGTAAAATGTTAAAGAGCCCTGTCTTTGATGCCGCGCTTATTTCGCTAGGCTTATTATATGCTTTATTATTAGCGTTTAATGTAATCGGTCCATTCCTCGTGCAAGTTGTCTTACACCATTCAGCAGTCGTGTTTGGTTACGCATCGCTTTCCATGGGCGCCGCATGGTTTTTGGGACAAACACTTAATCGCTTTCTTTTAAGATACCATAAAATCACGATTCCTGTGGCCCTATCCCTTTCAGTGTTGGCAAGCATAGGCTCATTGATTATCGCCTTAACTTGCACAATGAATCTTTGGCTTTTAATTATCCCAACATGGGCCATTGTTTTCTTCGCAGCCATGGTACTCCCCAATTATTTCGCAAGCCTTATCTCAATGTTTTCAGAAACCGCAGGCGCGGTTAATGCATTGATGGCATCAGGACTCATGATGTTATCAGGTCTTTTTACAGGTGTTGCAAGCTTATTTGAATTTAAAACCATGTTGCCTTTGTCGATTGTTTTTATTGTTTTCTCTGGGATTTGTTTATTGTTGTATGTCGTCGCGATAAGGAAGATGGAGTAAACGATGTTTATAGAAGTTAATGGAACAAAATTATTTTTTGATGTTTATGGGTCCGCGTTAAAAGTTGAAAAAAGTAATGTTATTGAGAAACCCACATTAATCGTTTTACATGGCGGCCACGGATTTATTGATCATACTTTGTATGTTGAGTTTTGGTCCCAATTCTCTGATCAAGCACAAGTCGTTTTTTTAGATCAGCGAGGTTGCGGGCGAAGTAGTCCAGATAAAGAAGAGCACTGGAATTTAAAAACCTGGGCAGAAGATCTTTATCAGTTCTGCCAAAAACTTGATATTAAAAACCCGATTATCGCAGGTGTTTCTATGGGTGGGCACGTGATGTGCGAATTAGTAGATAAGCACCCTGCTTTTATTGGCGGTTTAATTTTCTGTAATACTGAAGCGCAATTTATTTTAGATGATGCTTGTAATGCTTTGAAAGCTAACGGCGCTGATGAGGCTGCAAAGATCACACGTGAGTTTTACATAAAGCCAAGCTTAGAAGGTTTTATAGCATATGCAAAAAAATGCGTACCCTATTATGCAAAAAAAGCTTATTCAGTAGAAGAATTAAGTCGATGTAAAAAACAACCAGAATTATTTATCCACTATTGTAAAAATGAAATGCTTCAGTTTGACTATTCTAATAAATTAGGAGGCATTACTTGTCCTACTTTGTTGTTAGTGGGCGAGGCAAGCCCTTTTCATTTGCCTATTAGAGCAAAAGAAATGGCAGCTCAAATAAAGCCAGAATATGTAACCCTGGCATTAATTTCTGACGCTGGTGCTGCCGTATATAAGGACAAACCTCAGGAATCATATGAAATTGTTAACGCCTTTTTAGAAAAATTTTAGGAGAGTTAGATGCCCTACGCAGATATTGGTGATGTAAAATTATTTTTTGAAGTCTATGGTTCGAAACTAAAATCAGCTGGAAAAGACACAAAAGAAAAACCAACCTTTATCTTTCTACACGGAGGTGCAGGTTATTTCGATCACACCCCATATGTAAAATTTTGGTCACGTTTTTCAGATGTTGCAGAAGTTGTTTTCCTGGATCAACGAGGAAGTGGTCGAAGCCAGTGTAATGACATGAGCACATGGAATCTTAAACAATGGGGAAAAGATATTTATCTTTTTTGTGAAGCGCTCGGTATCCAGAAGCCAATTGTTGGCGGTATTTCTTATGGCGGCATGGTTGCAATGTCATATGCCATTCAATATCCAGATCACCCTTTGTCACTTATTTTAACCGACACAGATGCATATATTGATAAAGAATATATGTTGCACTTGGTTGAGGAGAAGCTAAAGAAACACAATAAACCTATAAAGCCAGGCGTTGCTGCAACAAATGCAATGTTTACAGGGCCCATCACAGATGAAGTATTTGAGACATATTTTTATGAAGTCTTAAATTTATTTGGAAAACCTGTTGAAGTCTTAGATGATTTTTCAGTGGTCGATCCAAAATATATTAATACAAAGCTCGGCGAATATTTTTTATGCGGCGAATTAATGACATTTGATTTTAGAGGTGACCTGAAAAAAACAAAATGCCCTGTGCTTTTTTTAACGGGAGATCAAGGCCCATTACATTCTTTAAAAACAGCGAAAGAATTAATCGCATCATTTCCTAAAGAAAATATTCAATATAAAATTTTTGAAGGCGCAAAGCCTGCCTGTTATGAGCTGGATCCGCTAGAGTCTGAAAGATTGATTAAAGCATTTATAGGCTAATCGCAGCCTTGATAGTGTTGACTATTGAGCGCATGAATAGTCTCTGTTTGCTTGTCAGCAAAAGTAACTTCAATCATTATTCTATTTTCAACCCAAAGCTCAATCATATCGACAACACCCAGGCTGCGCTTTGCTACTGCTTGCCAACCCGCGTCGTTTGCAATATTCATTACATCCTCGGGTTTATTTTGAACAACTAGCAGGAAATGCACGCAATCAAAACTGGGTTTATTGATATCTGTCGTAATAGTCAGTGTGTCTTTAGAGGTTTTCCCAGGTTTAAACACTGTATCAAAAGGTAAAAGCTCAATGCCCGTGCTAACTTGATCATCAGTAAAGACCATGTATCCGCCAGGACACCAATTTAAAGGTTTTGATACCCCATTAACAAGTTGCGCAAGATAATTAGCAGCGTTTCTGGGATCTTTAACGGGTAAGGAAACATGTAAAATCATATTGGCATCTTCCAGGCGTTTACAGGGTTAAGCAACGCTTAATATTTGCTTAACTTCTTTTGTTATTAAGCCCGCCAATTGTTTGTGACCACCCTCATCAAGATGTATACCATCTATTCCAGAGAAGGTGATATGCGGAGCAATATCAAGAAAGTAACACTGCTTTTTTTTCGCAACTTTAGCGTATTGTTCAGAGAGTTGTTTCGATTTTTCAATGGATCCTTTGAAAATTAAATCGTTGTTTAAATCTCTAAGGCATTCATTGACGGGTATCCCATAACTTACAATTAAAATTTTCGGCGAACTTTGCATATCAGCGCCATATTTTGTCCCTTGAATAAGATCCACAAGCTCAGACAAACCATCAGCAATTGCTTTCGCATCACGATTAAATTCAATTTTCATATCATTACACCCAAGCGATAAAATGACTAAATCTAAAGGTGAGTGAGAATACAAGCAAGGCTCTAAATAAGTCTTACCATTGCGATTAGGAACATCTTTATAATCAACATTGGTCGTTCGACCATTTAAACCTTCTTCAACAACATAACAAGAATCACCAAGTGCTCGCTGCAACAAACCCGTCCAACGCACATCGCGAGCATAACGCTCCATATAGAAAGTGTCTAAATCAAGTTTGCCCGGCACAAAGCCCCAGGTATTCGAATCGCCGTAACATAAAATGGTCTTTTGTTTTTTCATGGGTTTTTCCTTGTGTATTGTTTGATTAAGTTGATGACGGCGATATTGGGTGGGGGGTTGTTTGGCAGTATATCAGAAATAAATAAAAGCGCTATTCAAAAAAAGGGTTTGATAAAAAAGACAATAATCTCTGTTATAGAAGCGCTTTTTTTGTCATGATAGCTTTAATCAATAACAGTGGATGTAATAATGAGCGAAGAAAAAGAACGGGGCTCTGAACGACCTTCTAACCTGAATATAGCAAGCTATGGCACTATGGGTCGATTGTTAGAAGCAGGATTGGGCGGCTATCCGATGAATGTAGCTCGCATGAAATTAAATGCAGCGCCAGATTTACCCGCGCGAACCGTTTTAGCTCAAGCCTACAAAGAAACGGGAGCGAAAGGTTTTTATTCTAATTTTCGTTGGAGCATTCCTCCTTCAAGTTTAGGTTCAGGGGTTCGCTGGGTTGTGACGAATACCTCTGATAGTATAACGTCTTTGGTTATTCCTAGTGAGTTTAAAAACATAAGGGCGGCTTCTATAGGCGCATTAAGCCCGGCTATATCAGTAGCGCTTTTAAGCCCTTTTAGTCGAATGCAAGTATTAGGGGTGACATCCACGCCGGGTCAAAGAGTTACGCTGCCAAATCATATTGCTAACAATGGTTTTTTTGATTTGTGGAAAGGCGCTAGAGTTTCTTATATTAGAGGAACAACCGTTTCACTAACGTTTAATCTTATGTACGTTAACACGCGGGATGCTTTTCTTGGTGCGGTGAGCTTTTTTTCACAACAAAGCGAAGCATCTAAAATGTTATGTGTAACCGGTGCAGCAGCGGTTGCTTCAGTTCCTCATGCGCTATTAACAACACCAATCGATATGATCAAAGATCAAATGCAAAAGGATGAGGGATTAAAAGAACATCGTGTGTGGCGAGCAACAAAAACTGTCTATTCAGAGTTTGGTCTTTGGGGAATGACGAGAACAGCGCCGTTAAGAGTTGCTCGTTCGTCATGGTATTTTGCTTTTACAACCGCTTTTATGTATCAAATGGGTGTGCTGCCAAGTTATATGATGCCAGCAAAACAAGAAGAACCTTCGCCACTTTCTGAAAACAAAGTTTCAATGAAATAAATAAGGAGTTATAAATATGGGTACATTTAGATTACCAAAACAGGTTGAAAATTATGACGAACTAATGGATATGTTTACTGCGGGTCGGAGTAATGATTGGATTAACCATTCGACTTTAGAATATTTTCATCATATTTTAAATTTGATCGGCGATCCTCAAAAAGAAATTGGAAATATTGTTCATGTAACCGGAACGAATGGCAAAGGAAGTGTTTCTTGGAAAGTTGCTAGAAGTGTAGAAGAGCATTTAAAAGAGCAAGAGGCTAAAGTTGGCTTATATGTTTCACCGGATATTTATGGTTTTGAAGAACGTATTAGTATTAATGGAGAATGCATTTCTCAAGATGACATGGTGAAGTATACCAATATTGTTTTAGAAAGACTTTATGGTCATTCAGGTGATGAGAATGAGGAGCATGATAGCTTTCGACTTGGTATGGTGGGTATTATGGTTTGCATCGCCTTTTTGTACTTTCATGATAAAGGTGTGGATTACTCGGTTATTGAAGGCGGCATTGGGATTAAAATGGATCATACCAATGTTGTTAGTCCAGCAGTTTCAGTGATGACATCGATTGGCTTGGATCATGTTCCTATTTTAGGTACAACTGTTGAAGAAATTGCCGATGATAAAGCATATATTATCAAAGGAGGTGCGCCTGTAGTTATTGGTCCGCGTATAAGAGCGACGGGTGATTGCTTGGCGGTTATTATAGATAGAGCAATCAAGCAGGGCCTTACTACTGATCAGATATTTGAAGTTAGAAATAGTGCCAGTGCAACTTTTGAAAGCGACAACCAAGCAACAGCAAAAGAAGCGCTTTATCTACTGCTAGGGCCTGACTATAGACCAACGGAAACTATTTTTTCATCTCCTCCTGGCCGATATCATAATGTTACATGCGCTTTGTCGGATCAAGAGATGCCTTGTGTATTTGATGTTGGACATAACCCCGATGCATTCAGAGCAACTTTTTCAAGATGCGCAGAAGATTTCCCTGGCCATGAAATTATTCTTGTTTGCGGCGTTAATGCAGCAAGAAGCCTTCAAGAAAGTTGCGAGGTTATCAATGAAGATTTGCCGGGCCTTTCCCATGTTGTTTTATATCCGCAACCAGGCAAGCTGCACCCGCCAGAAGAAGTAAAGCCCTGTTTAAGAGAAGGTTTAGAAGTTGAAAATTACGCAGAGCTTGAGTCAATTAATGATCGCTTAAGCAAGATTGCAGAAGCATCTGATAAAAAAGTTTGCGTTGTTGTTATAGGTTCTTTTTATGTTGTGGGTGGCGTGAGCCGAGGTATGGGGATTGATCTTTCTGAGCTTGAAAACCGTCATAGGATAATGCCTGAAGCATCTTCTGTAAAAGTTTCGGAGATGTTTGAGCGACCGAGAAGTGCTGAAGATGATGTTAGTAGTGAGCATGGTGCGAGTTACGGTTAAGGCATTTTAAAATAGGATTTAATTATGTATCGTATAGGTGTCGTTGTTGTTACCTCAGTTGGGGCAGGTCTTTTTTGTAATGAAATTGTTTTTGAATCTAAAAGGCGTGATTCAAGTGATAAGCACCCTGAGTTTGTTACTTTTGCTGCTTCATTTGACCGTTATAAAAAAGCAATAGAAAATGCAGATTGGGATGAGATGGCTAATATTATTTTAGAAGCTATTGCTGTGCTTAAATCAGCAGGCGCAAACTTTATTGTTATTCCCTCGAACACCCCGCACTATGGCTTTGATAAAATAAAAAAGGCATCTCCTCTGCCCATTTTAAATCTTATAGAAATAACAGCAGATGAATGCGAGTCCAAAGGCTATAAGAAAGTTGCTGTGCTTGGTACAAAACCAACGATGCAAAAGGGTTTGTATAATGAGAAATTACGAACAAGGGGTATTGAGCCTGTTATTCCAAATGAAGCTTTATGTGATGAGATTCATGAGCTTATTATTAGTGACATTATTCCTGGACAAACAAACGAAAGCTTGCGAGAAAAAGTTAAAGCAGGTATTAAAAGTATTGATTGCGATGCTGTTATTCTTGGATGCACAGAGCTACCAGAAGTTTATAACTCAAAGAATTTAAATAAACCGGCTGTTGATACGGCAAGATTATTGGCGCATAAAGCGATTGATGTGGCTTTGTCAGTTGGGTTAAATGGTGATGAATAATAAAGTAAGACTCTATAGAAAAAAGCTTTTAAAACAGGGGTTTTTGATATAAAGTAGCCTCTATTTCTGAGAATTCACCTATTCCAGAGCGCTCTGTGTATTGCTGATCTCGCATTCAATAGCCGTTTGTTTTATTTCTAAAACTTTTTACGGAGACATAATGCCCCTATACAATAAAACATTACATGAAAAACTAACGACGAAACCATGGTCGGTTGATCGTGTACAAAAAACCATCTTCAAAATCACGCAGTCTTCTTTGGATGCTTTTGACGGACAAAATTTTTGGCCTGTGCACCCAGATCTTACTGAAAGCTATAAACTAAAATCACCGATTGGTTGTTTGTGGTTTGGGGCAGCTGGAACAATTGCTGCATTAAACCAATTACAAGCATTTATTCCTGAATTGTCACATTATGATGTTTTGCCCTACTTAAGTAAATTATGGCCTCTTCAGCAACAAAGCTTAGCTGAGTTAAATAAAGCAATGCCGATTGAACAAGATATTCCAGGGTATCTTTTAGGTGAGGCGGGTATTAATTATTTGAATTATAAATTAACTGGAAAACAATGTTATCTTGATCGTTTGAAAATTAATGTACGAGAAAACATCTCTAATCCTGCAAAAGAATTTATGTTAGGGCAGTCAGGTACAATGTTGATTGCTTGTTTTCTCTATCAAGCAACGCAAGATAATGAGTGGATAAGTTTATTTCGTCGTTCTGCAAATTCTCTGTTTTCGGCTTGGAAGTATGATAAGGCAAGAGATATTCACATTTGGTTACAGACGCTCTACGGAGGAGATTCAATTAATTTAGGTTTGGTTCATGGTGTTGGGGGTAATATATTTGCTTTGACGAAAGGGTTCAAATGGCTGACGCAAGAACAACAAAGAAAATTAATTGAACGAGCAGAAAAGGTAATAAAGAATACAGCTATCGTTGATGGGAAATATGCAAACTGGTTGCCATGCTATAACAAAATGTGGCCTGGCGGAGATACTCCTTTTTTACAAATATGCCATGGCTCGCCAAGTATGGTTTTGTCTTTTTCTGATTTGTGGAAGTATCTAGACAATCCTACACAAGAGCTTTTAATAAAAGGCGCGAACCTTGTTTGGCAAGCGGGTCCCTTAGTTAAACCTTGGGGTATCTGTCATGGTACTGCGGGTAATGGATGGACTTTTTTAAAAATGGCACATTTAACGGGCGATGATAGATGGTTGATGAAGGCGAAACAATTCGCTATGCATGCAATAGAACAATCAAATGCTATGGTTGCTCAATATGGTCAGCTCCGTACAGACTTATGGTGTGGTGATTTAGGACTGGCTCTGTATTTACAGGCTTGTCTTAGTGGTTCGCATGAGCTTTTAACGTTAGATTATTTCTAGTGAATTCAACAATAATTTTTTAATTAACTTATACAAAATAGAGATAAATAAATGTCGAAAAATAAAGACTTACAATGGTTTAACAATAAAAGCTTGATGGCTTTTTTTGCTATTACGGTTTTCTATTTTTTTGAAGCCGCGCAAATGGCTTATTATAATGTGCTAGCGCCTAGTTTTTTGCATCATAGTATTTATCAACATGGGCAAATCGCCATGCTTTCATCTGCTTATTATTATGGCGATATGGTGGCATTATTTCCTGTAGGTTTTGCGCTTGATCATTTCCCTTTGCGAAAAACGCTAATTGTGGGTTTGATAGGCTCTGTTGTTGGCGCCTTTTTATTATTTGCGAGTGATAGTTTTTATCTTGAATGGATTGCTAGATTTATTTGCGGTTTGTTTGGCGGCGCGTTTGCTTTTTTGGGCGGTATTCGTATTATTGCATTAGTCTTCCCTAAGCGTTTTACTTATTTTATGGGATTATTTCTAGCGGCCGGGATGTTTGGTGGTTTGATTTGCCAATATCCACTGCTTCTTGTTGTTCATCATTTCGGCCCTAAAGCCGCAATGGGTGTTATGTTTTTTTCGGGGTTGTTTGTTATTGCTTTTAACTGGCTTTACATGCGGCCACCCATGCAAATAAATAAAAGCGAGGAACAGGATCGGTTTTCAGGCACTTTCTTGGATATGATTAAAATCATCGGATTTAACGCTAGAAATTGGTGCGATGTTTTTATGGTTGTTTTGCTAGACACTCCCGTTAGCATTATCGGAACACTTTGGGGCATTGTTTTTCTAGTCAAGTTTTTTCATTTTAGCACAAGTGTAAGTAGCTGGATCGTTATGGCACTATTTGCAGGTTTAATGGCAGGCTTACCTTTCTGGGGCAAGATTGCCGATAAGCGCGGTACGCCAGCATGGATTATAATTTTGGGCGCAGCAGTGAGCTTTATTATTTGTTTGTTCTTGTTTGGTCTTCAAACAGAAAGTAGTCCTTGGATGGTCGCAGTATTATTTTTTGGACTGGGTTTTTTCAGCAGTTGCCAATCTTTAGGCTTCGCATGGCTAACGCAAAACATGAAGCCAGAATTAATCGGACGAAACAGCGCATTTAATTCAATGCTTTTTATGGGCTCAAACGGTGTCTTTAAACAAATCGGCGCAATCTTGCTAAGTGTTCCCGCTTTATTTATAGGAATAGGATCAGCCGCTAACTTGCTTTTGGTTATTGCGGTTGGAATGCTGGTTGTTGTGATTTATGCCGCGAGCAGGAAGTTGATTTTTAATGTCGTGTAATTAATGGTTTCTAGACCGAGGCGGTTAACGTAGGGTGGGTTCTTTGCGGAGCAAAAATCCCACCATCGGAAACATCCAAATTCGCCCCAATAAAACTTGTTCATACATGCTTTCCCATGATTCGATAAATAAAATGAGAGCTTAGATAGGTATTGAATAAGAAAAGAGTTTTTAAAAGCGGCACTTTTATTATAAGATAAACAGACCTGGTTAGGGGTTTGTCTGCTTTAGAGGACCTGGCGTGCCGCATGCCGGCCCTTCACCTTGGGGTAAGCTTCATGCTTAACCCTGGGTGGCGGATGAGCAAATTCTTTCGTGTATATTTCATTATGCTTTCTAAGCTTAAAAGGCGGTGCTTTTTAGAGCGATTAAAACAGAAAAGCTAGTTAGGGTGTAGCTATCTGTTTCAGGGAATGTTGGCGCACCACCGGGCCAACATATGCAAGCTATGTCGCGACTAATATACATTTTAAACAAACGATGCTTTTATTGTTATGTGGCAAGCAGTCGTTAGGGAGCAAGCTGCTTTTGCATAAGTCCTGGCGCATCGCAACCAGGCTTTTCACCTCTTGGGTGGCGGTGTCATTCATCTATTGGTTCCTCTCTATTACTACTTATTTCATTTTGATAAAACTTTAGCTGGTCTTCGTAGTTTTTTATGCGCCAATATATCTTTTCAATTCTTCCGCATTGTTTCTCCGTGAAATTTTTATGATCCATTTTATACGTTTTAGTCTTTATTAATCTAGCTATCTCATACTTAGTAAAGCATTGATCAATGATTAAATAGACTAACATATCATTAATAGATTCTGATGATTGGGGCATTTTCTTCTCCTTCATTAAATTAAATATCCTGTTTTACAATGGTAAGCTTTGTGTATATATGGCAACTGAATGTGGCGGGTATCATTGCATTGGACTGTATATTGAAGGTGAGCTTTTAAAGTCCGGCTATAAAAGATAATACTCATGAAAGTTTCTAATTGGTTTATAGCAAAAGGGGTTCGCTCAAGATCATAGCAATAAACTTCATTACTATTTATGTTCATTCTGTTACCTCACACCGTTAAACCAGCACTTTAATCAGTAAAATGCTTGATATATATCAGCTTATGGTAATAGACGTAATTCTCATATGCGCTTTTTGTTGTTATAATATCGATCTGAGGAATAAGGTTATTACAAAGTATCTATTACCTCTACTTACTGGCTTAAGTGTCACCTTAAGCCAGTTTTTTCTTTCTCCCGCTTTGAAGATTTTAGCGTGTGTCAGCTTTTATATATTTACTCTAACCACGCACTCACCGATCTACAGAGCGTTACAGTAGGTTCCATTGTTAAGGCGGCTTCTAGAAAACCAGTATCTGCAACAAAAGACCTTTCATGTCTGTTATTAGACATTCTAAGACATAATTCTGCCGCGTCAAGGCTTTTTTTGGCATTCGTGTGGTTTTTTTGCTACGATATGAGAATAGATTAAAAAAACAGACTCAAGGCAACCTATGTTAGATTCCTTCGGAGCCAGGCTCAAAGTATGCAGAGTTATAACAGGGCTAAGCAGTTCTTATCTTGTAAAACAGATTCATGCGAAAGGTTTTAACTTTAGCAGCAGGCAATACTCGCGCTGGGAAAACAATGAAAATCTAAATATCGCCCGTATCTTAAAAGAAGGCGTACTTGAAAGCATAGTGACTATTTTTTCTGAGCATGAACTCCCAGAGCTATCTCTAGACTGGCTCTTATATGGAAAAGGTATCCCGCCATTTTTAGTAGACATGTCAAACTCTCTTGATGAGGAAAAAGCCTTTTATATTTCAAGAGCAATGGGCAACGAATACACACTAACAACGATTGCAAGTAATTATGCCGAGCCATTTGCCAGCCCTGGAGACATTATCATTACGCGGCTTTTTTCTCCAGAAAAACTAGAGAACAAAATTACTTTTATAAAAACATCCGATCACGGGTTATATTTGGGTATATTAAATAATCATGAAGATAAGATCAGCATAAGAAACGATAACAAAATGACCGAAATCAAAAAACCCGATATTGTTTATTGTGGTCGACTTGTATGGATTAGTTAAAGGAAACCTTATGTTAGAAGAAAAGTTCAATGAGCATGCCTCGAGTTTACTTCCAGTTATTGAAAAAAGATTGCGGCATACAGCTTATGTAAGTATTTTGCTTTTTAGCAGTGGAGAGCTTATTAAAAGCATTAATAACAATTATAACAATTGGGCAAAGAGTTATAATGAAGAAGACATGGCTCGCGACAATATCTTTTATGAGATATCCCATAGACAGCTTAAAAAATCGAGTCAAGCATTATGCTTTTGGAATTCTATTCCACATACCTCTAGAGAATCTTTAGAAATTGATGAAAGGAGAGTAAAGTATGGGCTTTACAATGGAGTTACTATTTTAGAATATGTTAACGAGGAATACACCCTGGGGATAAATCTAACTTCAAATAATACTGTTAATGAAGATGCCTTTTATTCAAAAATTATTCTTAATAGGAAAAGCTTTATGACTGATCTTCGCAAGCTCCTTGAAATTTAATTCTATTTAAAATATTAAGGCTAACCGAACGGTCATACTGACTTAATCCTCTAAAGACATTTTTTTTAGCGTTGGGACAATCAAAAAGGAAGCAATAAAAAGCACTGCTGCTATGATCATGAAATCAAAAAAAGCCCCCTTGTAAATCAGTAGCATTTTGGATGCCAGTGTTATGGTGTGAGGCACATAGGCTAATACATCCAGTTTATTTCCCAGCTCAAATCCCGCTGAAATTGTTAAGAACCAAAAACCCATGATCATCCCAAGATGTTTCTTCGGAGCTAATCTTGAAATAGCTGACAAACCAATAGCCGACAAAAACAGCTCGGCAACAGCTAGCAGCGCAAACGCTATCAAAACCCAGCCGACATTAATGCGACTATTAACACTAAAAAAATGTATTGCCAATACAATCGTCATATAAGCAAGCGCTAGAAATAAAAAGCCATATGAAAATTTAAGACCAAAAGAAGGCTGCCACTTCCCATTACCAAGCTTTAACCACAATAGAGAGAAAAAAGGCGCCAAAATAACAAGAGCGACCGCCTGAAAAGAAATCAGGATGGGTGTAGGAAGAAGAATTCCAAAGAAAGATAAATCTACATTCCTGTTCGCAAATAAAAGCAAAGAAGTAAAGGTTTGCATGAATAACGCCCAGAAAAGAGCCGAGAAAATAAAAAGGATCATGATGACAAAAAGCTTTTTCATATCAGTTTTATTTTCAGCCATAATGGCCATATAGACTAAATAAAGAAGGCTCAAGAGTGAAATAATGGCAATCGAAAAATTAATAATAACTGGATAAATCAATAAGGCCCCTATTACAATAGTAACAACAACTAAGAGCGCGTAAAAAACCAAGAAAGAAAAAGCTTTGCTCTCCTTGTTACTTGTTTTTATATCATCCTGGAAAGACCCTTTACCTAAGTAAAATATTAGCAGGCTAGTTAATGAAGAAATGCTGCAAACGACAAATGCAGCTGAAAACCCATAATACTTTAATGCCACTGAAGACAAGATAGGCCCAAGAATTTGGCCCACATTCATGCCTAGATAGAATAACGTAAAACCACTATCACGGCGTATATCATTATCTTTATATTGACGTCCTAATAAACTTGTAATATTACCTTTTACAAATCCATTGCCAACTATTTGAAGAGCAAAAGCTGTAAACACTAAGCGCGTATTATGACTAATAAGAAGGAAGTAACCAAGTACAAATAGACAAAGACCTAGGAACACCGCTTTCTTAAAATTCAGTATTTTATCTGCCAAGATTCCACCAATGACTGGTGATGCATATGACAGCCCAGAAATCGCTGTATATAGATAATAAGCCTGTTTATCACTTAGTTTTAGATATTGTATGAGGTATAAAATTAGAATTGATTGTACAGCAAAAAAACCAAGCCGTTCTAGAGCCTCTGTTACTGAACAGACAAGAAGTCCTTTTGGATGAAGCTTTATTTGTAAATCCATCTGTTTTTTAAACCTTAATTTCGGCATTATTTGAGCATATTCTGTTGATGGCAGTATAAAACTCTTTTTCTTTTCCGCACACGACTATTTTTATATGATCTCTACCTTCTGATCCATAAATGCTACCAGGAGTTACAGCCACACCTTTCTCATCAAGGAAGTACTGTGCAACCGAAGCACCTTTTGATAAATCACCTAAGTGATATTTTTTTGGTAAACGACTATACAGAGATGACACATTTGGGAAAAGGCAAAAACCAGCTTTCGGCTTGAATTGCCAAGAAAATCCATTTCTGGTGTTTAATTTAGCGCAAGCATAATCAACTCTTTTAATAATTTCGCTTTTACTTGTTCTAATCCAATCAATTGTTGATACATTAGATAAAACTCTCTCAGCGATTACTTCAGACAAAAGGTTTACCCCTAGGCAGAGCGAGGACTTTAATTCGATTATCTCGGAGATAGTTTTCTTATTTGCTATGATCCAACCTATTCTGAGGCCAGGCAAGCCAAAAGTTTTTGACATGCTGTTTATTAAAACAGCTTTGTTTCTGAGTGATGCTATTGAGGCTGCTGAAATATAATCATTTTCATCAAAAGTAAAAACATCTAAAATCTCATCGTGAACTAAGTAAGCATTCTTTTTTTCACAGAATCGACTCAGCGATTCCCATTCACTAGTTGTAAGTATATTTCCAGTAGGGTTGCATGGCGAGTTAATAATGCATGCTCGTATAGAATCGCTGTTGTTTCTTAGTATAGACTCAAGCTGAGCATTGAGATCATTTAGTAAAGTAACTTGTTTTATCTTTCTGTCTAATGAGAAAGCACATGCACCAAATGAAGTATATGAAGGATTGAGTATTAACAAGTCATCGCGGGGGTTTGTTGTTGCTAAAATAGCTAAAGTTAAAGCCTCCGATGAGCCGTTGGTTATTAGTATCTCCGTTTCCGGATCAATAGTTAATTTAAGCCTTTTATAATACCAATCTGCTATTGCTTTCCTGAGAGCCAATTTCCCTCTAGGTTCTTCATAAGATTTCATAGAGTACGTGACATTATCATTACTAAAAATATTGCTTTCTTTGTCAAGCAAAAATGAAGGTGGAGAAAAAATAGGAGATCCATAGTGTAGGCCTATGATATTTTCCATTTCTGAAATCTGCTTTGAAATCATATAAGCAGCTTGCATAGGTTTTTTTTCAACAGAATAATAAAAATAATTTTCTGACATTAAAAATCTTGTCCCTTGAATGTATTACTACAAAATATCTTGCGGATCTAGCAAGCCGTCAAAGCCTTTTGCAGCAGCACTTTTTTTTGGTAAAGGATCATGCGTATAATCTCTCTGATTTAAGCGGGGAGTGTTCACGTCAGCATAAAACCACACAAGGGCAGCTCTAGTGCCACTCAAAACTTTTTCTACACCATGCTTAATTGAGCAGCTACTTATACATAGCTTGTCCTGTTTTGGATATATCAGTTTTTCTTTAGTTTCCTTATGAAAGGTGTAAAACGCCCCCCCATTATAATCCGTACAAATGGGTAAAGATACAAAGAATAAATAATTAGGATTTGTTCTAATATCATCATGGAGACCAACGGTAGAACCTTCTGGCATATAATTAAATCCAGAACGCCTTACTTTTAACTTGCCATCATACCCCGTTTGCTTTTCAACAAATCTCGTAACCTTATCAGACTCGATAATCCTTAATATATGATTTGATAACTCTTGATTAACAACTGTTGGTTCTTTTACATCCGTCATGACTCTTGCAACAAATAAGTTCTGTAAGTCACCTGTATCACCTATTGAAATATGCTCTCTTGGAAGTTTTAAAGCAAGTTTTTTTAAAACCTCAATCTCTTTATTTGTGATTAATAGTTCTTTAAAGTCAACAAAAGTTGTCCCGCAATCAGAAAATTCTGTCATTTCAATCCACCCGTGAAATTAAAAGAAGCCCAAAATATTATTAATATCAACTACCAAATCACATAAGGCTTGCCGCAACCCTGTTAACACAAAAGTGAGGTCAAAGCTGCCCTTTTAGAATCGAGAAATTATAACACCATTCCAATATAAAGTAAGTCTCTCAAATGCGAGAAACGGACTAAGGGTTGATTTACTCTAGTTAACGTTTAAGTTGAGCTCAGGGCGAAGCTTTTACTAACTTGTTGAAAAGATTGCAATTCTTCACAGGCTTTCTTTTTTAAAGAAGCTGGATTTAATAGGGTGATACAGCGCATTTAATCCATTGGCTTTTTGGGCGCCAGTGCTGTATTCCACGATTAGGAGCGTCCCTGTTAGGCGTTTCAGTCTTATTTCTTGGTTTAGTATTGAGTCTGTTGCTAATTTACTTTCAGTTATTAATGTTGATTGCTGTAGTTTATGCTGTGAGCAGAAGAATAGCTTTTAAGGGCGCTTGGTTGATATGTTTTTATAAATCTTGATACCAATGTGTTTTGACTTTCGGTGCCCAGATTCTGGTGAGGGTTTTGGTTTTGGGATTGAATTTGTAGACGATGATGCCGTTGCCGTAGCGTTGGCCTGTGACGAGGATGTGGGCGGCGGGGGCTGTATCTATGGATTCGTCTCGGGTGTAGTCGTAGACGCTTGGTAGGGGGTGTTTGCCTAGGGGTAGGTATTTTATTGGGGTTCTAGACTTTAGGTTATAAAGTAAGGCGTAAGGTGTTCGGATAATGAATCTTAGAAAATCGCCTTTCATGTCAATAAATTTTATTGCGATAATGCCAGGTACTCCGTTATATACAATGCCGTTTACAAAGTCTTGAGGAGGTTTTGGAAAGCCTCGTTTGTCCCATTGCCAGTGACCGTTAACTTTAATTAACTTACCATAAACCCCATGAAAATCGTGCAGCTTCTTGAAGTTTTTTATGCGCCAAATAAAGCTACCTGTACCTTCATCAGCTGATAGGATGTATTTTCCATTAGGGCTGAATGTTGCAATAGTCATTCCTTCGTTGCCAAGAAGTTTTTTTATCGGCTGGCCTGTTTTTGTGTTCCATAGAACAACGCCGTTTAAATTATCTAAGCCATTCCTTTTATTTAGAGGGATAGTCTCTAATGCATCACCACTAAAGCCGCTGGTTAATAAATATTTGTTATCCTGCGAGAAAGTTAGATTTAAAAGCTTACCTGTCCCTTCGAAGGATAATATACCGTCTTCAATTTTTTCTTGTTTTTTGCTATAGCCTCTGTATAGATCAAGGTTTGCTTTTGCTGCAAAATAGGTTTTTAAATCAGGCGCCATTACTTGACCATAAGTAGGAAAGTTTTTGAAATGGAAAAGTTCTTTGCCATTAATGTTATCGACATGAACTATGTTGTTGAGATCTTGCCAAATAAAGCTGTCTGATTTTTTTATAAAGTAAGCACTATAGATATTTCCATTTCTAGAAAGGATTTTATAACTCTTATTTTTTAAATTCCAGAGAACAATGCCATTGTTCTTATTGCTTGAAATAGCATAATGACCATCGCTCGAAACACTGACAACTATGGCTTTTTTTATAGGACCAAAAGCAAAAGTCGTACTTACTACGCCAAATAAAATAAAAAAAGTTAATGTTTTCATTAAGTGTTTCATTTTAGGTTTTCTTTTTAGATTTTTTATATCGGCCAAATTTATAGTGAGGCGCCATAAAAATTTTATCGTGATAAACATGCTTCATCAAAGCAGGTGTTGGTATTTCCATGCCAGAGTGACTCATAAGCCAGTGACGCTGGTTAAAAGGAGTCAGGCTTCCTTCTTTTTGTAGCTTTATGCAAAGCGCTTCTTTCATATCAGGCCCCGAATACCCCATAGCAGCAACAGGCTTAGGCCCATAGCTCAACAACAATGTCATAAGTATTCCCGCAAGTTCCGCAAGGTTTGGATTTTGTTTTTTTATTAATCCTGTTTGTCTCAAGCAAAGTTTAATGCTTTCTATCGCGGAGGCAAACGGAAGCAAGCCTATGGAGTTTAGCCCGGTAGCTTCAAGTTTAATAAATCCTTTCACGAGGTCACCATCCAATAATATCTTTAGTAGTGCGCATACTGACTCAAAGCTATTCGGATAAATCATTTCCATCCGTTTGGTTTGAGCCTCCAGACTTTGGCAATAGGGTTGAGCGTCTTGTTGCTTGTAGTGCGCTTTAATGTATTCGTAATAGGCTACGCGATCTTGCTTGTTTCGTAAATAGTCTGAAAAGGGTTTTGTGAAGTAGTTTGCGAAAATATAAGGGCTTTGCATCTCTTGAGATAGGCCTGCATCACTATCAAGTTTGGCAATAAAAAGTTCACTTCCTGCTTGTCCCAAACCTACAGTTGGATCGCGATATAATTTGTGCAAGATGGGCTCTATTCTGTCGTGAGCACTGGGCCCTAAAACAAAATCATCATAGCTAAATAAAACATGAATATTTTTTGCAGCTTTATAGGCATCTGGAAAATCATAAAGCTTACACGGCGCTTCATTACTTGCGGGTGATGAAAAACTATTGTTGGGTATTGCGGCTTCCCACATGAAAGCCTGGTTAATTATATTTTCTTGCCCTTCTTGTCCGAGCAAGTTCATGAGTTCTATTAAAACAGCATTGCCTAGACTGTGAGCGATGATGTTAATTTGTATACCTTTCTTTTTCAAATCTTCTACAACACTTTTGAGTTTTATTGCAGCTTTTTTTGCTGTTTCAACGGCTGCTAAATAATCTAATGGGCTATTCGGATCACCTTGCCATGCTATATGTAAGCAGCGAGTGTAATTTTCATAATTGCTTTTATTTAATTGTTGAGTCATTAGATTTAAATTATTTTCCATGTGTAGCCACCAGCTGTGTGCGCCAGTTCCATTGAGTACCTTTCTATGGTTAAGGTTAAAAGGATCGAAAGGCTCTTCTGTTGTAAAACCTGTTATTTCGTTTTTAACAAGCAAATTAGCGGAGGGAAAAGAGCTTGCTAAGTGCTCTGGGTCACGGTAGATATCTTGTCTTGAGTAGATCGTTTCATTGAATGCTGCTTTATCTTGTGGGTCAACATGAACTTCTTGGCCGAATTCGCCGTATTCGACACCGAAGCCATGGATAAATATTGTGACATTATTTCCATTCTGTTGAAAGTAACTGAGATCTTTGCCGCTTAAGCATGAAAGTTTGTAGGGATCCTTTTTCTTTTTGGGTTTAGTTGCTTTTTTTCCATCTTTTGTTTTTGGCTTTTTCTCTCCAAAATAATCATTCACTAAATCTTCTCGAAAATTTAAAGCTATCAAAGGTTGGACATGATTTTTCTTAGGTCCGCTTTTAGGCAAGCGGAACATCTTTGGCATCAAAAAAGGATTCAACTGCGCATCCGGCCCCTTCCCTATCGGCTGAAAAACATCAATATTAGGCGCTTTCAAAGTTCCATTAATATTCGCCTGATTACCTTGGATAGCTGCGCCGCCGAGTTTGACTCTTGCTGAGCGTATGTTTAATTGTTTTGATTTGATGTTCAAATTACCATTGGGTGCTGAAAGTGTTAACTTTCTACCTATGGCTAAACACTGTAGTTCACCTTGTGTCTCGCTGGTGTGAGTTTTGCTTTGGTGTTTGATGTCGCCCTTTTGGGTTTGCCAGCAGATGTCTTGTGCTGCGGTTTGCTCGAAGCTTTGTTCGCCTAGTGTTTCTATGTTGCCTTGTTCTGTTAGCTTGTTAACACTGGCTGCTTGAATGTGGTGGTGACCTTTAACTTTTGTTGTTTGGTTTTTGGCTTGGATGCTTAAGTCGCCTTTTGATTCGTGATGCATGTCGCCTGTTTTGTTGATTAGGCTTGTTTGGTGTTCGCCGGGGGTGGCTTGTAGGAATAAACTTTGGCTTGTGTTTTTAGTGTTTAATTTAACAAAAGGTTCTTGGGGGTCATCATTTAAAATGGTTTCGTGACCGCTGAATGTTCTTAATCTGTGTTGTGTTGAATTGGATTGGTTTGTGACGCTGGGTTGTTTGGGGTGGGGCATGACACCTAAAATTTTTGGTGCGTGAAAAATGCCATCGTTAATCACTAATAAAACATCGGTGCCTGGGCGTAAACCCATTTGCCAGCCGTGAGGTTGTTTTGCTAGTGGTTTTACTTTTCCGCCGTAGGGCATGAGTGCTCGCATGGGAGGTGTTTCATAGGGTTTTTCGCTTGAGTTTTTAAAAAAATAGCTTGCGCGATAGCGGCCTTCTTGGTCGATGTCTGGGTAAGCATCTTGATGTTTTGTGGCGACTAATTTTGCGGGTAAGAGTAAATCTTTTTTGAGCGCGGGGTTGTTGTCGTCAAAGAACAATAAGTATTCTTGTGAAGCGGGGATAAGTGTGACCTCTGCTTTGAAGCGTACGTTTTCTTTTTCTTCTTTGGTTTCTTGTTGTGTTGCTTTGGGTTGCTTTGGTGATTGAAGTTCGTCGGGTGTTTGAAAGTTTTCTAATGGGAAGGCTGCTTTGTTTTTGCAAGATGTTGAAATAGGCTTTATATCGCTGTCTTCAATAATAGTTTCTTTAAGGCTAATTACTCGATAGGCTTTGTCATAGTTTGAATCTGGGAAATGGCTTAAGTTAATGACTTGGCCTAAGTGTAAATCTCTGCAGTCAGTGCTTATGTGAATTAATTGTCGATGTGAGTCTCGTGCGATTTGTTGGCTGGTGCAAAATCGTTTTGCCCAATAAGTGCTTTCTGCAATTCCATGTTCTTGAACCGTGCCTGTGTTTTTTAATTTAAGCTGTGAGGACGCTGAATTTTCGAGTAAGGTGCTTGGGTCATTGGGTTGGTAATCTAAGCGAGTTGTTTTTCCGGGACCTAATTTAACCTTTGATTGTAGTTCAAAAAAGCTTTGCTCATCTTCGTGTGCATGTGCATGGGAGTCTTGAAAATGAAGATCGATGGGCGCGTTTAGTTGTGATAAGAAGCGAATATCATCGGTTACGCCTATTTGTAACATGCCATCCCAGTGTGTAAAAGGAATCAATCCAAAACGTTCGCATAACAGCTTTATAAATTCCCAGTGTGATAGCTCATATTGCAAAACTTGCGGGTAGTTTTCTATTGGGTCTTTTAATAAAGGCGTCCATTTAAAAGGACAGGGTAACGCGGATTTGATTACGGAATAAATAATATCAGTGGGTGATTCATCGGTCCAGCCTTGATAGGTTCTTGAGTAATTTAAATTGAGCCAGGGTGAACATAATTCAAATTGATAATGAAAGTGTTTTCCGGTTTGTCCAAGAGCATTATAGCTATGGATAAAGCCTGGAATGATTTGAGTTCCGTTTGCCGTTTGCCAGGTGAGCTGTGTGAGTCTGTTACTTAGCGTATTTGCAGTCGGGAGTTTGATTTCTGTTTCGGAAATCATTTCTATGTGATAGCGATAGGGTTTGTTGAAACGGTTTTCTAGGCATTGGATTGCGACCACTGTCATTGATTCTTCAATGCCTGGGATGGCGAGATTTGTTTGGGTTTGGTTGTAGTAGTGGAGAGGTTTCATTTGGGTTCCTGGATTGTTTCGGGCTTAGTTTGGTGGGATTTTTTGCTTCGCAAAAGAACCCACCCTACGCGTTCGTGCGTATTTTGATTCATAAAAAAAAGGCGGAGTTGTCGTGGGGATTTATAAAAATGGGGGGAATTAAGATAAGATAAAGAATAGCGGAATTGGCCTTAAATAACAAGAGGCGGTTTAATTTTCAGCGCATTCTGATACCGCGCCGCAATCACTGTTTCCTTTTTCTTTGTAGGCGCCCATGCCCATATAGAGTTTTCTTGCGGCTTCACACATGATTTTAAAGGGGTATTCATAGCTTGTTTCTTGTGCGCCGCAGCCGGTTCTATCATAGGTTGGGTAAGAATAAGAGTAGCCTTCAGCAAAGGTGGCGCTGGAAAAAGTGAGTATTGCTGTGGCTAAGATAATGTTTTTACAGAGCTTTTTCATAATATTCTCCTTGAATGCTCTTTATATTTTAAATATAGACCATTAAGCGCAAAAAACGCACAATCAGACAAAAAGGATGCCGCGAAGAAAGATGAGTCCCCAAAGGTTTTCTGCTATGATCACGACCAACTATTTTACTAAGAGTATTTCATGGTGGATAACAACAAAACAACGGATTTTGGTTTTAAAAAAGTCAAAACAGATGAGAAAGCGTCATTAGTGCGAGGTGTTTTTGATTCTGTGGCGTCTAAATATGATGTCATGAATGATTTGATGTCGATGGGTGTCCACCGGCTTTGGAAACGTTTTGCGATTGATCAAGCAGGTGTGACGCCTGGGCAGAAAGTTTTGGATATTGCGGGTGGGACGGGTGACCTTACTCGGCGGTTTTCTAAAATTGTTGGCAAAGACGGTTTGGTTGTTTTAGCTGATATTAATCGATCCATGTTAAGTGTTGGGCGTGAGCATTTAATTGATGAAGGGATTATTAATAATGTTGAATATGTGCAAGCCGATGCGCAAGTACTTCCTTTTGAAGATAATACGTTTGACTGCATTACGATTAGTTTTGGCTTGCGCAATGTCACAGATAAATTGCAAGCTTTAAAATCTATGTATCGCGTTTTAAAGCCGGGTGGTCGTTTGTTAGTGTTGGAGTTTTCTAAACCGGTTGTTCCTGTCTTAAAATCTTTTTATAATTTTTATTCATTCAAAGTTGTTCCGAAAATTGGAAAATGGGTAACGGGTGATTCGGAAAGTTATCAATATCTCGTTGAATCAATTCGCATGCATCCCGATCAAAAAACATTAGAGAGCATGGTAAAAGAAGCGGGTTTTGAAAAAACAGACTTTCAAAATCTTTCAGGCGGAATTGTCGCATTACACAGGGGCTTTAAGCAATGATCAAAACAGCAGGATTGCATTCCTTACAGGGAGCTATTAATCACTATATTGCACTTGATACGGAAGGTAAATCAAAGCTTAAGCGGCTTGCTGGAAAAGTGATGGGGCTTGAAGTTAAAGGCGTTGTTGGCAAAATGTTTTTTGTTTTTACAGAAGATGAAGTTATTATTCAAAGCGAATGCAATCAAGAGCCTGATGTTATGATTACTTGCCCTCCTTTTAGTTTGGCAAGATTGTTTATTAAAGGCGACCCGGAAGTTTTTCATTCAAAAAATGTTAAGTTAGAAGGTGATGCAACGTTTGCACAAAAAGTTCAAAGTTTTTTTGGTGATATTGATATTGATTGGGAAGCGTATTTAGCGACGATCATGGGTGATGTTGTTGCGCTTCAAGCGGGAACTTTTGTTCGTAATACGCTTCAGCGAACTAAATCATTTTCAGAAAGATTAGCATTTACTGTTGAAGAATATGTTAAAGAAGAATTAAGAGTTGTGCCAAGCAAAGAAGAAGCCGAAGATTTTTTTGAAGAGATTGCCGATTTGCGAAATGCCATTTCAAGGTTGGAAGCAAAGGTGAAGAAATCAACCGCTACCAAGGGTAAAAAGAATGAAGCAAGTAAGTAACCTATTCCGCTTAATGCGTATGGCGATGATTCTTTCGCGTTATCGCGTTGATGAGTTATTTAAAGGTGTTATTTGGCTTTATCCTTTTCGTATTATGGCGTGGTTTAACCCCTGGCGTTATGCGAGTGCTAGAAAATTATCTCGCGGCAAGCGTTTGCGTTTTGCGCTTGAAGCGCTTGGTCCTATTTATGTCAAGTTTGGCCAGGTACTTTCAACAAGACAAGATTTATTTCCTAAAGACATTGCCGATGAGCTTGCAAAATTGCAAGACCAAGTTAGCCCGTTCTCAAGTAAGAAAGCCAAAGCGATTATAGAAAAAAACCTAGGAAAATCTATTCCTGAATTATTTGAAGACTTTGAAGATACACCTTTAGCATCTGCATCGATTGCGCAAGTTCATGCAGCTAAGTTGCTAACGGGCGAATCAGTTGCAATTAAAGTTTTGCGTCCGAATGTTAAAGAACAAATTTATAAAGATTTGCAACTTTTGCAAACCATTGCCAAGCTTGCTGAAAAAGTATTGCCTAATGGCAGGCGATTAAAAGCTAAAGATATCGTTGAAGAGTTTGAAACAACACTTAAAGGCGAGCTAGATTTAAAAAGAGAAGCCGCTAATGCTTCAACCTTGAGGCGCAATCAAAAAGATTCGCACCATGTTTATATTCCTGAAGTTTACTGGGATTATTGTGCAAGTGAAGTGTTGGTGTTGGAGCGTATTTCAGGTGTTTCTATTGATGATATAGCGGCTTTAAAACACCAAGGATCAAACTTGGAACAATTAGCTGAGAATGTTATTGATATGAGCTTTGATCAAATTTTTCATTATAACTTCTTTCATGCTGATTTACATCCTGGGAATATCTTTGTTAATAAAAACGAAAAAGAACAAGTTATCCTTGTAGACTTTGGTATTGTTGGAACGCTTACAGAATTTGATAGACGTTATATCGCAGAAAATTTATTAGCTTTCTTTAATCGCGATTATCACCGTGTTGCTCAGCTTCATATTGAATGTGGCTGGGTTGATTCTGATGTCAAAGTAAGCGAGTTTGAATCAGCGATTCGTTCTGCGTCTGAACCTTTCTTTGATAAACCCTTAAAAGATATTTCCATTGCACAAGTGATGTTGAATTTAATTCGTATTGCAAGACAGTTTAGTATTAATATTCAGCCGCAATTAATTCTTCTTCAAAAAACTTTTTTAAATTTAGAGGGCTTAACGCGCATGCTTTGTCCGGAGCTGGATCTTTGGAATACGGCGAAACCGTATTTAGAGCGCTGGTTGAGTGAGCAAGTCGGCGTGCGTTCTTTATTTAAGAAATTAAAATCGAATTTGCCTTATTGGATTGAGAAAATGCCTGAAATGCCGGATCTTGTTTATGATGCTTTAAATCAAATAAAACAAGATAAGATTATTATTAAAGAGCGTATTGTGATTTCTAGGCGTAGCCGTTTCTTTTCTTCGATGACAGGTTTGGGTGTTGGATTGTTGGTGGCGTCTTCGCTTAGTTTTGCGTATGTGCATCAGTTGCCTGGTTGGATTACGCTTGGTGTTGGTTTGGGTTGTGTTGGGCTATCGTTTTTGAATTTGGTTTTTAGTCGTTAATAGAGCTAAATAACTAGGTTGCTACCGATGGTGGGATTTTTTGCTCCGCAAAAGAACCCACCCTACACAGTATGGTTTTGGGTAGGGTGGGTTCGCGAGCGCAGCGAGTAATCCCACCATCGGATAATGAAAAACACTATGAACTATTTGGTTTGGTTATAAGGAGATAACATGAAAGTATTTTTACCCGTCGCAGGACTATTTGGTTTTTCTGCTGTGCTGCTTAGCGCGATTGGCACGCACTATTTCCAGGGCACAATGTCGATTGATAATTTCCAGGCTTTTTCAATTGCGACTGAATTTGAGATGATTCACGGTATCGTTTTAATGTTGATAGGCTTGTTCGGTTTTGTGACTAAAAAACCTTTTTATCTTTTAACGATCGCAGGTTATCTGTTTGTGATTGGCGTGATTTTCTTTTGTGGCGACATTTATTTAAAAACGGTTTTTGATTTGCATGAGCTTGTTGTTTTGGCACCTGTAGGCGGCATTGCTTTTTTGTTGGGCTGGTTGTTTGTTTTTATCGCGGGTATTTACTATTACTTTCATGCTGTTCATGCGCACGATATGTGAGATCAGATTTAAAAAAGCTTTACTTTCTTGCGACCCTTGTATATTCTGATCTCAGGCTCAAGGGGCGCCTATACCTACAAAAGAGGAACTCACCCTATTCACCACATTATAACTTGTTATTTATTAACACTTTTTTGCCGATGAGTAGGTGCTTGGCAGTTTAACGAGGTGTAGTATGAATAACGATATTTCTATCGAAGAATATAAAATCCAAGCATCGATGCTGTTGAAAGCATTGCGTTCTAATGATTCTGACGCTGTTGAAAAAGCATTAACGCGATTTCAATCTTTGTCCGAACTTCAAAAATCTTCTGCCGAAGAGATCATATCGAAAGCTAAATTAAAGCATGCTTTAGCTGTTATTGCTGATGAACAAGGCTTTGATTCTTGGGCTGATTTAAAATCTTTTTGCACGAAACAAGTAACGGAAAGTTTTGTTGATGGTTATGAGGGCGGCTTTTTAAATCAATGGTTCATTGCTTATAGTGAAGCTAGAGATTATCAAAAAACGAAAGGCGGATTTTTGCTGCCTTATAAAAAACAGTTTTTTGTATGCGAAGCAGAGTATATTGATTGGTTGGGTTTAGATTCAGATGATCCTGATTGGAAAGCCATTGATTATGATTGGGTTAAACCTTCGAGTCAAAAAGCTTACGCGCGACTTTCTAAAAAATGGAAATCCATTTTAGGAGGTCGTGATGAATAAATCATTTAAAGTATGCTATGAAACACATGGTGATAAAAAGAATCCGTGTATTATTTTTATTCCAGGGATTAGCGGACAATTGATTCATTGGCCACCCAATATGATTCAAGGTTTGGTGGATCAGGGTTATTATATTGTGACTTTTGATAACCGTGATTCGGGTTTGTCATATTATTATGATGAGTTCGGTTCGCCAAATATTAATGAACTCATTGAGGCCAAACAAAAGGGAGAGGCTGTTACCGTGCCTTATACTTTGGAAGATATGGCCGCTGATGTTATTTCATTGATGGATCATTTGGATGTTGAAAAAGCGCATATTGCCGGTATTTCCATGGGCGGGATTATTGCTCAACTGGTTGCGTTGGGTTATTCGGATCGCGTTATATGTTTGATATGTATTGCATCGACTAGCGGTGATCCGCGTTTGCCACCTGCGAAACAAGAAGTTTTAGACTTTTTTTTTGCACCAAAGCCAGAGAATGAAACAGAGGAGTCATTTCTTAAAGGCCGATTAGCTTTATATCAAATCTATAATCATCCTGATTATTTTGATGAAGAGAAAGTTCGTGAACTTTATACGAGAACGTATCATCGAGCGCATTCTTCAGAGGGATTTAAGCGCCAGTTGGTGGCGATGATGGCGACGGAAAGTCGATTTGAAAAGCTAAGAGAGCTTTCAATGAAGGCTTTGATTATTCATGGTGATTGGGATTCTGTTTTTTCCATTGAACATGGTGAGCAATTGGCTGAATTGATTCCGAATGCGCATTTGGAGATCGTTCATAAGATGGGGCATGGGATTCCGGATGGCTTGGGTGATCAATTGGTGAAAGTAATCGCTAGTTTTCTTGAGTAGGGTGGGTTCTTTTGCGTAGCAAAAAACTCACCAACTTTCTTGATCCGGTAGTGGGATTGCTTGCTTCGCTCGCGAACCCACCCTACATGTACGGGCTTATTTGTGCTTGTCTGTTGGGGTTTTTGTTTTGGTATAGGGTGGGTTCTTTTGCGTAGCAAAAAATCCCGCCAACTTTCTTCATCCGATGGTGGGATTGCTTGCTTCGCTCGCGAACCCACCCTACATGTACGGGCTTATTTGTGCTTGTCTGTTGGGGTTTTTGTTTTGGTATAGGGTGGGTTCTTTTGCGTAGCAAAAAATCCCACCAACTTTCTTCATCCGATGGTGGGATTGCTTGCTTCGCTCGCGAACCCACCCTACATGTACGGGCTTATTTGTGCTTGTCTGTTGGGGTTTTTGTTTTGGTGTAGGGTGGGTTCTTTTGCGTAAGCAAAAAATCCCACCATCGGATCATGAGTTCCTCGCTATTGCTGGCTTTTTAGCTTGTATTTTTTTTCACCCATGGTATGATCCTGGGCAATTGGCGATTCTCCCGTCATGAATCAACTAAAATAGTCGGAGATTATTATGTACAGAGCACTTTTTCCACCGAGTTTAACTTACTGATTAGTTTGGCGATCTAGCTGTGAAGCTTTAGTCGCAATATTTGGTATTTTTCTTTAAACTGCTGATCTGGAGAAGTGTTATGTTAAAGATCTGGCGAAATAATCAACTTAGCATGTGGCGTCCTAATATTTGGGATGTGCTTGCATTCATCATTGTCATTGCTGTCTTTGTGATCTTGGCTTATGGCGCGACTGAAATGGCGACGCCGTATAAAATCGGTCAACAGCTGCCTATTCATTTGGATCCTAAATACTTGCCGTATTATGCACTGCGTTCAGTTTTGCGCCTGTTGATTGCAATGGTGTTTTCTTTGCTTTTCACCTTTACGGTTGCAACACTTGCCGCTAAAAATAAGCACGCAGAGCGTATTATTCTTCCCGCAATTGATATTTTACAATCCGTGCCTATCTTGGGTTTCTTGTCTATTACGGTTGTTGTTTTTATTGCAATCTTTCCTAATAGCTTGTTGGGCCCAGAATTTGCAGCAATTTTTGTTATTTTTACATCGCAAGTTTGGAATATTGCTTTAGGCTTTTATCAAAGCTTAAAAACAGTGCCCTTTGAACTAAAAGAAGCATCAAATATTTTTCATTTGTCTGCTTGGCAGCGCTTTTGGCGAGTTGAAGTCCCCTTTGCTGTGCCAAGTTTAGTCTGGAATATGATGCTTTCTATGTCCGCGAGCTGGTTCTTCGTGGTGGCGAGTGAGGCCATTACTGTTAATAACCAAAGTATTTTGTTGCCAGGCATTGGTTCTTATATTGCCGTTGCTATTCAGCATGCTGATAAAGTTGCAGTCGGTTATTCTATCCTTACTATGCTAATTGTAATTTTACTTTATGATCAATTGCTGTTTCGTCCGTTAGTACAATGGAGTGAACGTTTTAAATTTGAAAGTAATATTGACGATAAAAAAACATCTTCACTTTTTGTTTCATTATTAAACCGGGCGCATTTGATTCAATATGTCGGCCAATTTTTTGGTCTATTTTTTAATTTGCTTGCGAATTTAAATATTGGCCATAAAAAAGAAGTCTTAATTCAAGAAGAAAAAAAGCGAACACAGGGAAGGCAGTACGTAGTTTGGGTTTGGTACGGCTTGCTTTTTTTGGTTTGTGCAATTGCCGTGGTAGAGCTTGCTGATTTTATTTTTAAAGTGATTAGCCTTCATACAGCCTTGCATGTCATGTTGCTCGGTGTTTATACGGGAATTCGTGTTTTTGTTTTAATTATATTGTGCTCTTTGGTTTGGGTGCCTGTAGGTGTTTTGATTGGTATCAATCCCAAGCTGACAGCAATTATTCAGCCTATTGCACAATTCCTAGCATCGTTTCCAGCTAACTTGCTTTTTCCTGTTGTTGTTATCGCTATTATTAAGTTTCATTTGAATGTTGAAATATGGACGACGCCTTTAATGATTCTAGGAACGCAATGGTATATTTTATTTAATGTAATTGCGGGTGCTTCAACGTTGCCAAAAGAATTGTATCTTGCAACAAAAAATTTCAATGTAAAAGGTTGGCTTTGGTGGAAGCGCTTTGCTTTGCCAGGTGTTTTCCCTTATTTTGTGACTGGCGCTATGACAGCAGCTGGGGGCGCATGGAATGCAAGTATCGTTGCAGAGGTTGTCAGCTGGGGAAGTCACACATTAAGAGCAACGGGATTAGGCGCTTATATTGCAACGTATACGGCATCAGGTAATTTCCCTAAAATTGCTTTGGGTATTGCTGTGATGTGTTTGTTTGTGTTGGTTTTGAATCGTTTGATATGGCAGCCGTTGTATCGGTTGGCTGAGAAAAGATACCAATTATATTAAACGAAAGTTTAGAGTAGGAATGACGACTGTTCGAGGTGGCGGCAGTTTGGAGAGTAATATTATGAATGAAAATTTAATAGAAATTAAAAATGTAAAAAAAGTTTTTAGCAATGACACGCAGCAAGGTATCTTGGTGTTGGATGATGTTAATTTCACAATGAAAAAAGGTGAAATTGTTGCTTTGCTTGGTCGATCGGGTTCAGGTAAGTCAACCTTGTTACGCATCATTGCGGGCTTGCTTGAGCCAACTGAAGGTGAAGTTTATTACCAAGATAAACAGGTAAAAAGCGCTGTTAAAGGCATTTCAATGGTTTTTCAAAGCTTTGCTTTAATGCCATGGCTTACCGTTTTACAAAATGTAGAATTAGGTTTAGAAGCCTTAGGTATTGCGCGTGAAGAAAGAAGGCAGCGCGCATTAAAAGCGATTGATATTGTCGGCCTTGATGGTTTTGAATCAGCTTATCCAAAAGAGTTATCAGGTGGTATGCGTCAGCGTGTAGGTTTTGCAAGAGCTTTGGTGGTTAACCCTAATTTATTATTAATGGACGAACCTTTTTCATCGCTTGATGTTTTAACAACCGATCACTTGCGTGATGATTTGTTAGAGCTTTGGGAAGAAAAACAAACGAACCTGGATGGTATTTTATTAGTAACGCATGATATCCAAGAGGCCATTACGATGGCTGATAGAATTATTATTTTTGACACGAATCCAGGAACAGTTAAGAAAGATTTTAAAGTTGACCTTCCAAGACCAAGAGACGATGAATCAGCGGGTTTTCGTCGTTTGATGGATCAGATTTACACCTTTATGACATCAAGCGTCGGCGTTGAATCAACCATTGAAGAAGGCATTGATATGAGTTATCGCGTGCCTGACGCACAAGTTTCTGAACTTGCAGGTTTGCTTGAAGCAATTGAAGAAGAAGAGGCGGAAGGTGCAATCGATTTCTCAGATCTTGCTGAAGTTACACAACTTGATATGGATGAAATGTTGGCGCTTACGGAAGTACTTGATATTTTACGTTTCTCAAAAAGTAAAGATGGTGGAATTCATTTAACTGATGCAGGTCGAAAATTTGCAACAGCTGATATGTTAGAGCAGAAACAAATTTTTGCTCGGCATTTAATGCAGTATATTCCAATTATCAAGCATATTGCAGACATTTTGCGTACACGCAGTAGTCATCGTGTTTCTAAAAAATATTTCCTAGCTGATTTAGAAGATTATTTCAGTGATGAAGATGCAGAACGTGTATTAAGAGTCGTCATTGAGTGGGGACGCTATGCGGAGCTATTTGCTTATGATGATAATACTGGTAAATTAAGTTTAGAAGATCCAGAGTAAGGGAAAACAATGACGGTATACGCATACAGCGCCATCATTATTACATTAGCGGTGATTATCTGTTATTTAAATCACCGCTTTATTAAGCTACAAGCAACGATTGCAATTATGGCGTCAGCGCTTTTGCTTTCAATTATTCTTATTATATTAAATTTCCTTGGCTTAACTGTTATTCATGCAACGGTAGTTACTTTTTTTCAAGAACTTGATTTTAATGCGCTGGTGATGGACTTCATGTTGGGTGTTTTGCTTTTTGCAGGTGCGCTTACGATTGACTTAAGCCATTTTAAATCACAGAAAGTCGAAATCGGCGTGTTGACGTGTATTAGTACGATTGCTTCCGCTTTTTTGGTGGCAGGCGGCATGTATTATTTATTGCAATTAATGGGTTTTTATTTGAATTTTGCTTATTGCATGTTGTTTGGGAGTTTAATTTCTCCAACGGACCCTATCGCAGTGCTTTCTATTTTTAAAGAAATAGGCGCACCCAAAAAATTAGAAACGCTTGTTTCAGCTGAAGCTTTATTTAATGATGGTGTAGGCGTTGTTTTATTTATTACAAGTTTGAGTGTTGCTTTTACGACAACGCATCCAACGGTTGTTACTGTATTAAGTTTATTTTTTAGAGAAGCCATTGGCGGTATTATTTATGGTTTAATTATGGGTTGGCTGCTTTGTTGGTTAATTAAACCTATACAAGATCGTAACATTGAAATTTTATTGACGATAGCGCTGGTTACCGGCGGCTATACTTTTGCGCAATCGATTTTGATATCGGGCCCGCTTGCTATGGTGACAGCGGGTATTTTTCTTGCGAACTATAAACGTGATGTTATTATGCTTCCCAAAAATCGCGCCGCGCTTAATAATTTTTGGGAGCTTATTGATGAGCTTTTAAATACGGTTTTGTTTTTGTTGCTTGGTTTTGAAGTTTTAGTTATTCATACAACGGCGATGCATGTGTTGGTTGCGCTTATTATGATTCCTTTGGTTTTGCTTGTTCGTTATATCACCGTTGTGATTCCTATCGCTTTTATAAAACCATGGCGAAAAAGCATGCCTTATACGATTAGTATATTAACCTGGGGTGGTTTGCGTGGTGGTTTGGCGGTTGCACTGGCGCTTTCAATTCCAAAAGGTGATGTGCGTTCTTGGATATTAACCTTAACTTATGCAGTCGTGGTTTTCTCTATTTTAGTTCAAGGCACAACCATGAAAAGCTTAGCAAAAAAAGCGAGAGCTTTGATTTAATTTATTTTCCTAAAATCCTCAATATTTTCATTAAGTAAGCGAATTTAGGCATTGCTGTAAAGCTTACTTTTGGGCAAAATCCCCGGAATGAGCTAATATTGACCATAGCAGAGCAACAAAAGGAGATCTGTTATGAAGTTCTTAATTGCGATGATTACTTTGAGTAGTGTTTTTATTTTAACTAGTCGGCCCTGCCTAAATCAAAAACATCAATAAACCTCGGTAAAATGGAGCATTTCTATCGATTTTTTGAGATACTAGATTGCAACAAATCATGGAAATACAGGTCAAAGGTTGCAAAC